>OATJ01000811.1_pt1 | contig 15148 bp, 10 predicted proteins | sample 1516661 | NCBI WGS metagenome assembly OATJ01 (sample SAMEA2579951, study PRJEB22360) | human gut metagenome
TGTATACCAGAGCTTTCTGGGATAGGTCAGGGTCTGCCCAAATAACGGAAGGTCCCCCCATGGCTTCAAAGGCGGTTTCCCCCTCTCCCAGGCTTTCAGCCACACATGCTCCAGACCTGTATAATTGAAATTCAGGACCTTGCGGACATCAAAGCCGGCTGCCGTAAACCGCCCGTCCGAATCCGGCTGTTCCCACCCTTTAATCAGACTGTCATTTACAATCCAGGTGCTGTCGCTTTTCACCACTTCCACGTTTGTTCCCTGAACGATGGTTCCTTCCATAAGAAGGGAAATGAACCGGTCTGGAGGCAGCTCCTCTGCGGAGCAGACATATACATCATGAAGCGGATTGCGGTTTGTTACATGGAATGCCAGAATATTCTCCCCCTGGGTCAGCTGGCCCTTATCACCAAATACCACCGGCTCTCCGTTGCTGATTCCTTTGTAAACCATTGTCCCGTTGATAAAGCACTCAAAGGAATCCACCGCTGCCGCGCAGAACTCCGCCTTTTCAGGTACATGTTCCAGGAATACCGTCTTTCTGAAATACAGATCCGATGCATCCAGCTGGTCATTCCAGCTTCGTCTGCGTGTAATCCACCGTCCGTTCCAAAGGCTCATATGGCGGCCGCAGCTCCCCTCCTCCCCGGATTGGTTGCAGATCCGGATGGTCTCTGTTCCGGAGGTTACATCAGAGGTGAATTCTGCGATTGGGATTTCCAGAACCGTACTCTCTTCATTGTGTGCCTTATCTCCATAATTCGGGCCGGACGGGGAAAGGGGAAGAAAATCCCATTTTCCTGTAATCCACTCTTCCACCCACCGGATATCCCCCGTAAGGGCCGGTTTTGCCTGTCTGATTGTATCTTCCTCCAAACCAAACAGTACGTAAACAGCTTCTCCCGGTTCCAAATCCATGTATATCAGGACACCGCTGCCGGACGGACGGCCTCCGCACATTTGGGCGGTGCCCGCCTGAGTGTATACAGCCTGCACCATGTCCCCTTTTTCAATATCCAAAAGGACCGGTGTAGAAGTATGGCTGAAAGACAGCACCAGGTTTCGCCTCTCATCGCTGCTGTTGGCCACCAGATAATAGTCAACATTCCCTGCCGTTCTATGATTCAAAAAGATGTCTCCGGGATTTCCGTAAATCACGGATGCGGACGGCGCAGCCAGTGCAGCTGCTGCTTCCGGAATACAGCTGATGCTGTGTACATTTTCCCTGAGGACCGTGTCCCAGTATCCGTTTACGCTGCATCCGTTCGCCCTATCCCCGCCAGACCAGTTCCTGTCAGACCTGTTTTCGCCGGACCGGTCCCCGCCAGCCTTGTCCCCGCCAGCCCTGTCCCCGCCGGACCGGTATTCGTCAGCCAGACCGGTCCTGTAAAACAGGACGCTGCCTCCGGCCTTTGTCCATGCTTCCAGCTTTTCCACGGTTTCTTCCATCAGGCTTCCCCCTTCCGGAAGGAGGAGCACTTTAAAACGCTGCTGCCCCAGGCACAGCTTTCCGTCACATATATGAGCATTTAAAATGGATTCCTCGTCCACCATATCCGTGTCCAGCTGGTGCTCAATCATACAGTTGAGGGCCTGGTGGAATCCGTTGTTTATGGCCTGGCCTGAGGGATTTTCCTCTCCGTTCTCCATATTTTCATCCATGTCCCCTATGGGATACAGGATGGCATAATCTACCACAGGATTTCCCTGGCTGTTCATGAAGGATAGACGCCTTATGTAGTCGGCAAATATCTTAAAATAGTCCCAGTAAGGATTCTGATAGAAAAAACTGGTGGGCCAGTCACTCTGGGAACCCTGGTGCTCACACTCGTAGTAGAATCCATGGAGGATGAACATTCCGGTTCCCATGGCGGCCAGAGGATTGATTCCCCTTTTAAATTTCTCCATGGTGCAGTTCCAGGTCTTAAGCGCCTCCCAGGGCTTCCGACATAGCCCTCTCTTTTCCATATATTCTGGCCACGGACACAGAATACTTGGGCTCGCAGTATGTAATCCTTCTGGGATACCGGTACCGGTAATCGTGACAGTCAGAGCCCGGCACCATGAGATGGCGCATGGTCTTAAAATAATCGCCCTGCCTTCTGGGATGTTCCCACAAAAACTCCTCTGTGTGGCCTGTCAGCTTAAGACCGTATTTCCCGCACCAGTCTGATATCTGCCTGAAAAACGCTTCCTCATACATGGCGGTTACGAGGGAGAAATAATCCTTTCGCACCTGTTTGTCCCGCTCAGACGCGCCGTCCACAAGAGAGGGAAGCTCGTCCAGGATGTCATAACCATATGTCTCCCGGAACCGTCCTGGCAGCCCGTCCGTCCAGGGCAGGGGATTTCCCATCATGTAGATTTCGTCAAAAAAAATACCCGGTATCAGTTTCCCAAAATCCTCCCCCCACCGCTTTCTGTATTCCTCATGGGTCAGTTTTATGAAGGAGGCAATGGTTTCGGGATTCAGATAGTCCACGGCCTTTTCAAATACTTTTTCATAAAACTCATAGATAAAACCATCTCTTTTCACCACACGGTACGGCATTGATGACGGATTGGAGCCGCTTTGTCCCTTATCCTCCGGGGTGGCGGCATCCGGGGTGGCGGCGCCCTGATTTCCGTCGCCCTGACTTCCGCCGCCCTCATTTCCGGCATCTTCATTTCCGGCACCTTCATTTCCGCAGTCCCTATTCCCGGCATCTTTTTTCACCGCCCAGAGTCCCTTTGCCATGTTGTCCCTTCCCCGGGACAGTATCCTGGAAGGCTTTTGGAATCCATATTCAAAGGTACTACCTGCGGTGCCGCTGGGCCAGGCATACTCGTCGTAGAGCCAGGGGGCAAATCCCTGTTTCCTGGACTCCTCCACACAGACCCCGACAGCGTCCCACCACTCATCCTCCAGATAAGGAGTCTTAAGGTAGGCCCTGGGGTGCATGAAGCCCCCGTACACGCCTTTTTCCACCATCTGGCCAATCTGCCAGGCCAGACGTTCCTTTTTCAGTTCCCCGTTTAAGAACCAGAAGGCCAGCACGCTGTATTCCCTTCCCGGGTCCTTAAAATCACGAATCAAATCCATACCCTTCCTCCTATCCCTTCACCGCACCGGCGGCAATGGACTTAACAAAATTCTTCTGCATACACAGGTATACCACCACAATCACAAGAGCGCTGATGGACAGGGCTGCAAACACAGGAGTATAACCCACTGTCTCCGTTTTCTTATTGAACAGGGCCACACCCACAGAAAGCGTATATTTGCTCTCGTCCGTAATGGAGGTCAGGGCCCACAGGTATTCATTCCACACCTGCATGGCCGAGAGAATGGCCATGGTGGCCAGGATGGGCTTTGCCAGGGGCAGCATGATTTTGCGGAACACCTGCATGTTGCTGCATCCGTCCAGCTTCCCAGCCTCCATTAACTCATCGGGCAGATCCTCAAAATAGTTCCGGCAGATAATCAGTCCCATGGGAGCAAACCCCTGGAAATAAGGGAATACCAGGGCCGGAAGGGTATTGACCAGATGCATCCGGTTCACCATGGTAAACATGGGGAGCAGGATAATAGCCGTGGGTATCAGCAGATTGAAGATGATCATGTAATAAAAGAAGGTCTTGCCCGGAAATTTAAGCTTTGCAAAGGCATATCCGGCGCAGGTGACAAACACCAGGTTCACGGCAGTGGTTACCAGGGTAACCACCACGCTGTTCATGAAATACCGGGACATACCGGCATCGTTCCAGGCCGTGGCATAGTTTTGGAAATTGAGCCTGGCCGGCAGGGTCCAGATACTCTCCAGAAACTCAGTCTCTGTCTTAAGGGACTGGATGACCACCCACAAAAGGGGATATACGGATATAAAAAATGCCAGCAGCATAAAAAGAAACAGAAATAATTTATATACATTTTTCTTATTCATCATGAAGCCCTCCCTGCCCTTTTCTTCTGGACAATGGTTTTAACCGCCATAATCGCCACCATAATAAGCATCAGTATGACGGAGGCAGCCGTACCAGCACCGAAGTCCCTGTTTGTAAATGCCTTTGTGTAAATATAGGATGTCATGACGTCGGAGGCGCCTCCCGGTCCGCCCTGGGTCATGACCCATATCAGGTCAAAGAGCCTGAGTCCGTTGGTTACGGTCAGCATGGCCAGTACCGCGAAGGTGGGCTTTAAATAGGGGATGATAATGTAAAACAGCTTCTGCCGGAAATTAGCGCCGTCAATCTGGGCCGCCTCCAGGAAATCCTCAGGCATTTTTGTGATATTGGCATACATAATCAGCATATTAAATGGCTGGGATCGCCATATCCAGGTAACCGCAATGGCCCAGAGGGCTGTCTCAGGACGGCTGAGCCAGGCCTTTGCATACTTTCCCAGTCCTGCCATCTTAAGGAACTGGTCCACCGGTCCGATGGTTGGGTCATAGATGATTCTCCATATACATCCCACCACCACCATGGATATCAGATAGGGGATAAACAGACCCGCATTGAAGATTTTCTTGCCCGGTACGCCCACATACAGGATATAGGCAAACACAAACCCGATGGGAATGGCAAGAAAGCTGACCATGATAAGGTAAAATGTGTTCCACAGGGAACGGACAAACTTGGGGTCCGCCAGTACCTTGGCATAATTCTTAAACCCCACAAAATGTTCCAGGGCTCCCAGACCATTGTACTTGTAAAAACTGGTCTGCAGCGCGTTGACAAAGGGTATGTAAAGGAAAATGACCATGACAATGATGGTTGGGGCAATCAGGGCCAGCGCTGTCATCATTTCCTTTCTTTCTTTTAATGTTTGGGATGATTTCATTGTTATATCTCCTCCTATTGGGACGGGCATTGCCAGATACGGCGCAGGAACCTGTGCCTGTTCCTGCGCCGCCTTGCCTTACAGCCTGATTTCCGGGCTATGTCTGGTGAAACTGCCTGTGATGATGCTGCCTGCGGTTATACCCTGTGTCAGTTCAGGTTAGACAGATAGGTCTCCTCATAGAGCTGGTTCAGCTGATCCGTCACATAATCTATGTCATAGGTGCCTAATAGGTAATTGGGCTCCAGATCCGTCAGGAACGTGTTCTGGATTTCCGTGGTTATGTTCACAGGCACGTAGATGTCGGGGATGAAACCGTTTTTGCCTGCATCAATATATCCCTGCATGGCCTCGTTGTCGCTGGTCAGTTCAAAATTGGTAAGTCCGGGGTTGATGAACTTTGCGTAATCTTCCGAAAACGCAGTCTTGGATGTCATGAACTTCACGAACTCGATGGCCTCCTCCTGGTGCTTAGAGGAATTGGTCACCGCCCAGATACTGCTGGATCCGCCCAGACATCTGGCGGGCTTTCCCTCCACGCCCGGCAGGGCATAGGAAGCCAGTTCCACTCCCTCAGGCACATTTTCCGTCAGGTAGGAAAGGTAGTTCGGCTGCAGCATAACCTGCACCAGTTCCTTCTGCACAAAGAGCTGCTGCATGGTCTCCCTGTTGCCGGTAAGGCCTGACTCCGGGAACCATCCCTGGTCCCACATATATTTGAACTTTTCAAGGCCCTTTTTCACGCTCTCAGAAGAAAAGGTCATGGAACCGTCCTCAAAGGCGTTGGGATTGGCGTCCAGCTCCTCACGGCAGTACTGGTCCCAGAAGATTCTCGGCCACCAGTCCATGTTCTGCTGCTGCATGGATACAGGAATCTTGCCTGCTGCCTTTATGGCCTCGCAGTTTTTCTCAAACTCTTCCCATGTGGACGGCACATTCAGTCCCAATTCTTTATATACATTCTTATCGTAGATAACAGCCACCGTCGTCATGGTAAAGGGCACACCGTACAGCTTGTCCGCATAGTCGGAACCAATTGCCTTAAGGGTAGCCTTACAGTTGCTTAAAAGAGTGGGGTTGATCGTCTCTCCCCAGTTTGCGTCCTTCTCATAATTCTGTCCCTTTTCCACTGCGTCAGTCAGGTCCACCAGCAGGCCGCTCTGCACCTGGTCCCCGATGAACTGGGAGTTGGTCATGACCACATCCGGCAGTTCGTTTGCCACATTCAGCGCCGTAAATTTAGAATAGTAGGAGTCCGATGGAACATACTCATACTCAATGTTTACTTCCGGGTTGAGTTTTTCATATACGGAAATCATCTCCTCCACCATTCCGCCGTAATTGTCCAGTACCTTTATGGTAACCTTTCCGCTGCCGTCCCCTGCTGCCGCTGTATTTCCTTCACCGGATGCTCCTGCATTTGAAGAAGCGCATCCTGTCATGGCTGACGCGGACATGGCCGCACAGGTTAAAAGCGCAATCATTTTCTTATTCATCATAATCCTCCTATACACTATGTATTCTCTCTGTTTATCCTGCTTTTCTACCATTTCACATATGCTGCAAGCTTGCATGTTCAATTTGCACAGCCCAATCATACAATACCGCAGGGTTTTTAGTCAATTTGCAATCAATGCCGGAGGAATACTTTCGTGTTTTTCTGAGTTGTACTTTCATTCCGGGATGGTACTTTCTTGTTATTAGGCGGTTTTTTCCTTTTTTTACGTGCAAAAAGGAAGAGCAGAAAACATCTGTCTGCTTTCTGCTCTTCCCGGATTACTTTCCGCTATTTACGTTTTCCCGATAATGGTCCAGACCCTATTCCATATAATCTAAGGGGTCCACCGTCTTATCCTGATGCTTCAGCTCAAAGAATACATTGACGCCTTCCACGGAATAATATTTTGTAGGCTCTGACACGTAGCCCAGGGTCTGTCCCTTTTTCAGGTACTCGCCCTCTGCCGCGCAGACCTCCTTTAACTGGCCGCAGGTGGCTGTGTACTCATTGCCAAGGTCCATGACAACGTAATTTCCGATTTCCTCATTGGAGCCCACTTCCAGTATCCTGGCATTGGCCGGGGCACCCACCGGAGTACTCACATCAGACTGGATTACAAGGCCGGGATTGCATTTGTACTGGTCCAGGGTAGGGAAATAAATAGTCTGGTCCATGCTGTAGTCCAGAAGCACATTTCCCTTTACAGGCCATTCCATTTTGCTGGTATCTGTAAAATTCAGCACCAGCGCATCGGCTGCATCCTTTCCCGCTCCAGCTTCCGCCGCCAGATCATTTCCCTGGTTGGCGTTCTGGGCCACGGCTGCCTTGGTAGGAGCCGGCTCGCTCTTTTGTGTCTCTTTTGCCGCATCAGAGGCACCTGCCACCTGCGGCATTTCCGGTGCGGTCTCCTGGGCAATCATTTCGGGCTGGGGCATTTCAAGGTATGGATTGGTCTCATTACCTTTTCCTCTTTGTACGGTAATCACTCCTGCTGCGGCTACTATAGTCAGCAGGCCTAACACTAGCATGACAAGAAACAGCTTATCCTTGAACATCTGGTTTACTTTCTCTTTCACGTTTATCACCTCGGTACTATTCTTACCAAACCAAGGCTACTTATTCAGAAATGAAAGCAATATTTTTATAAAAATATCCAAGGATATCTTCGGCCTTCCATCCCTCCTTTGCTTTCTCGTTGGCAGTGGCCTGACTCAGCCCGTAGCCGTGCCCGATACCCTTCACCACTGCCCTGATTCCGTCCTCATAGGGCTCCAGCACAAAGCAGGAGGAAGCCAGGCCCAGAGCATACTGTACCTCCTCGCCTGTATAGCCCGCGCTGCCAATCTGCACGGTATCCACATATCCGGCGTCATCCCTGGACACAATCTGTATGGTGTCCGGCACCTGGGAAGCCTCAATGGTCCTGGAGCCGGATTCCCCGGCCGGTATGCTGTTGATATCCGACACAAACGACTCCCTGGAAAAGGAAAGCATCTGCATGTATCCCTCTGCCTCCACGTCCCCGGGACAGTCCACGGTCTGGAGATAGGGATGAGTAAAATCCCCCTGCCTGGTCATGCCCGCTGTGGCCCTGCAATACATGGGGTCAATGCATTTTCCCTCGTAGGTCATGACAATGCCGGAGGTGGCCTTGACTGCGTCCTCCAGTTTTTTGTAATATTCCGGGAACCGGCTGGAGCCCCACAGCTTTTTTAACTGGTCCGCCTCCAGATAATCCATATCCAGGGCGGATTCCGCTATCTCCTCCCCATTCCCGGCGCCCTCCATCTGCCTGCATATGTATGTCCTGGCAATAATGGCCTGGGCTTTCAGTGCTTCCGGCTCGTACTCCACTGGTATCTGCCTGGCAATAATTCCGGGAAGGTATTCCTCCATATCCATATAGTAGGAGCCGCTGGTCCGGTCCAAAAGAATCCGCCGTCTGCCGGATATTTCCTTCTGCTGCTCATAGCGCAGCTCCTCTCCCCGGATTGTGCCTGTCCATGCAAGGGTTCCTACATAAGGCACCATGAGCCCGGTAAGGGCCGCCCATATGATGCGTTTATTCACAAAATCCAATCCCCTCCTTCCTGTATGCTGACATGGGAAGCTTACCTGTGTCACGGCACTCCCCTATCATTAATATATGAACAGAAGGACATCCCTATGTGCCATGCCTTTTACAGCACAAAAAATATCGCCGCACCGTGCTCGCGCCGGCAGGCGATATTTAGGTTATTATATAATATTCAGGAGATTTTTATTGGACTCCTGCATGCAGGCGGATGCGCAAATGCAGCCCTTCAGCCGGCGCCGGTGCAAAACGGCTGCAAGGCCTACTCTCCTGCTTCTGTGTAATGATGTACATAGTATATAGCCCCATTGACTGCATTTGTGACCGCATTGGACGTAATGGTTGCCCCGCTGATGGCGTCTATCTGCGAATCCCCAGGATTCCCGGAATCCGTCACGGTCAAAGCCTCTCCGCCCTTTCCTTCAAACTGTTCCTTAAAGACATCCTCACTGGCTCTCATGCCCAGTCCGGGCGTATCCTCCAGCACCAGGAACTCCAGGCCGCGGATGGTGCCGCCGCTCTCAAACGCCACGGAGACAGCCACATTTCCCATATAGCTGTCCTTTGAATGGGCATTCACCACCCAGCCCATCAATGCGCCGTCCCTGTCCTTTGCAGCTGCCGCCGCGTCCACGCCCACATCGCCGAAGGCTGAGGAAGCCAGCTCCTTATTGCAGTCCTGTATAAGTTCAAAATCCATGACCTCGAAGCTGTCTGCCTCCGGAAATGACTTTCTGAATCCCTCCTGCTGCTCATTGGCCCGTTCCTCATCCGTGGTATTCAGCTCCTTTTCCACACGCTTTAGCTCATCAATGGTCACCACCCACCGCAACTCATTATAGCCGTAAAAACCGCCCACCAGGTCAATAGCCGCCTCCCCCTTGAAGTTACTCCCCAAATGGTTGTCGGATTCAAGATAGAGTCTGGCCGTCCACTGTCCGCCCGGCAGGTTGGTCCTCCCGCTCTCATCCTTCAGATTTGTGCCGCCGGACAAAATATCCACTGTAAAGTGAATACCCGTGGGATGATCCGGCTCCCCGGTCTCAAAGGTATTGGGACCGGTTTTGATGAAAGTCTCCGTGTATTCGTACACAGGATCATTTTCCAGCTTCCAGCGGTACTTGGTGAGATCCATTTCCTGGGTTACGTCCTCTGTCCGGCGCTCCACATTCCAGCTGCCCTCAGAGGGGTTATATTCGCAGGTCTGGATCAGCTTTCCGGACACAGTGTAGGGAATCACCGCCCTGTCCATGGCCAGAACAAAATCATAGACCTCCTCATAGACATGTCCGTCCTCATCCTTCATGCCTCCCTCCAGCCACTCCGCTTCAAAGCTGCTGTGGGGAATCTCCAAAAATGCCTCTTCAGGTTCAAACACCCGCTCAGGAGCCTTCACACGGCTCCCGGAACATCCGGTGGACACCAGCACACCTGCAATCAGCACACATATCAAAATACCTTTTTTCATAATCCTCCTGCGCTCCATGCTTATTTGATGATTTCATTTTACCATAGTCTGTCCCCTTCCGGGTAACGTGTTCCAAAATCTGTTCTGCCAAGCTTTCCCCATTCCCCGGTTCTCCGCTAATAGGCATACGGCTCAGGAAGCATCCGCTAACATACAGGAGCCTAATAAGAATCTTGTTATAAGTTCTCCCCAGGAGAAAAAAGACTATCTGTTAAAACGAAGCAACACCGCTGAGAAAGCCTTACAGAATGAGGCTTCCAGCGGTGTTTGCTTCTTTTTCACTGTCAAAGATGGGATTCCATAATATGTTCCCAGACTTACCCGATATATGCCTGAATCAGTCTGAACGTATTCTCAGCACCGTCCCTGTGGCTTTTCTCATATCCATGGGATGCGTAGACGCCCGGCCCAATCAGAGCATGGCGCACGTCATGGCCTGCTTTCAGGGTAGTTTCAACATCAGAGCCGTAATGTGGATACACGTCTACGGCATAGCCGATTCCATGCTCCTTGGCCAGCTCCACCAGACGGCACAGGATATCGTAGTTATAGGGTCCGCCGCTGTCCTTTGCACAGATGGATACCTCACGCTCCGTACATTGAAGGCCCTCTCCCACACAGCCCATGTCCACGGACCAGGCTTCGGTTACGCCCTCCGGAACAGAGGCAGAACCGCCGTGCCCCACTTCCTCATAGATGGTAAAGTGGGCATACACCCGGCGCTCAGGGGTCACGGACTCATCCTTAAGATACTTGGCATACCCCATCAAAATAGCTGCGGACAGTTTATCATCCAGGAAACGGCTCTTGATGTATCCGGATGGGGTAATCCTTGTCCTGGGTTCAAAGCACACATAGTCGCCGGGCATGATGCCAAGTTTCACTGCATCCTCCCTGCACGTAACGTCCTCGTCCACCAGCACTTCCACCGTATCCCATGTGCGCTCGGTCTTTTCATAACTGCCGTTTACATGTACGGAGGCATCCACCAGCTGGCAGGTTCCCTCATAGATTCCGTCCGCCTTGGTAATAATACGCACATTCTCAGCCTCGGCATTGGCCGGCTTCATGCCTCCTATATTAGTCAGCTTCAGCCTGCCGTTTTCCTTAATCTGGGCAACCATGCCTCCCAGGGTGTCGCAGTGGGCCTCCAGCAGGATTCCGTCTTCCTTATTCCTGCCGCCAAAATCAGCGATGACGCCTCCCTTAACCGTGCGCCGGGCCTGCACCCCCAATGCTTCCAATTCCTTTAACAGGTACTCCGTCACTTCCCTGCCGTATCCGGAAGGACTGTCAATGGCTAACAGGTTCTTGGCCTGCTCCATTATATAATCCACATACTTCCTACAGTCAGACATATCCGTTCTCCTTTGTTGTTGGTATTTCTTACTCAGAGTCATTCTACCATACAGGGACGGTTTAATACAAGGGACAACCTGCTTCTATCTAAATTATTCCATACTTATAAGATGGTTCTATCCACACATGGCATGTTATGATATAATTTTACAAAACCCATAATTTCATATGGCATCAATTAATACATACTGGAGGACCTGCTGGTGAGAGCAAATGATACAAAGATAATTTCCGTTACGGATTTACCTGCATACGAAGATGAATTTGATATCAAGCATTATATAAACGGACTTGCCAACTTTATAAAAAGTTGTGAAACCCCATTGACAATTGCCATCCAGGGAGAATGGGGCAGCGGCAAAACGAGTATCATGAACATGGTACGGGAGCAGCTTGACCATACCAAAAATTTTAAATATAAATCCATATGGTTTAACACCTGGCAATACGCCCAGTTTGATTCCGCCTCACGCTTAAACATAATGTTCATTACAGATTTAATAGAACAGGTTTTTGAAGGAGAGGATGTATGCAGCAGTCAATCTCTCAATAAAGCGGACCCGGTAAAAGACATATATAAGTTTTTAAAGGTAATATCTTCCAATTATATGGACAGAGTGCTCCAAGAAAAAACAGGAGTTAATAATATCACAAATATAATTGCAAATACACTCAGCAAAGACAATGAATGGGATTACCAAAAATATTTGAATACGGAATCTCAATCCATCCGAAAATTTAAGGATACGTTCGAATCATTTGTTGATTACATCTGTTATCAAAATAAATATGACAGAATTGTCTTTTTCATTGATGATCTGGACCGGATCGATCCCTGCCGGGCAGTTGAACTAATGGAAATCATAAAAAATTATCTGGATTGTAAGAAATGTATCTTCGTTCTTGCCATTGATTACGACGTGGTAATCAGGGGGGTAAAGGCTAAATTTGGAGAGACCCGGGAAAGTAAGGCCCGAAGCTTTTTTGAAAAAATAATACAATTGCCTTTCATGGTGCCCACTAATTATTATAATGTGGAAAAATATGTAACAAACATGCTGGGGAGATTTGGCATCACTGTGAATGATTCTGAATTAAGTGATAATTTATTTAAACTAATGAAAACATGTACTGCAAACAACCCGCGCGCAATAAAAAGGCTCCTTAATGTTTACGCTTTAAACAGCATGGTTAATTGTACGCAGGGCATCAACAGCACACCCGATTTTAAAAACATTTTACTTTTAGGTGTATTGGGAATTCAACTTTCATATCCAAAACTTTACCAATTTGTTTTGATAAATGCCAAATATCTTTCTATGACCGTTGAAGGTAAACAGGTCTGCCTTTTGGAATATATAACCAATCCAGAGTATCAAGATGAGTTGGCGAATACAGATGCAGATATTTACCTATATAAAGCCCCCAAAAATATACCTGAATTATATTCATTAAAAGAACAATTAGAGGAAGCCGGTATATCCGATGAGTGGGATGAATTATGGGGAGTACTGGAAACCTATACAAAACTTCTGAAAGACAGCAAAAATTCTATTCCCACAGGCACATTAGAGATATTTATAAATATATTGAATTTATCAGAGCTTTCTTCTTATGGCTCACAAAAAAAGGACGTTTTAAAGAGAAGCATTCCCTTGGACTATGAAATATACGGCGAAAAGAGACATGCTGATTCCGCTATTGAAATGTATCTGTATGTCATGGAAAAAATTCTGACGAAAAATGCCGCCCCTTTAGATAGACAGCAAATACGGGACTTATATACTACTGTAGACTGCTTTTACGATTGCAGCAAATTAATCGCCAATGGTAACTTTGACGGTAATACTGAGGAAATGGTTCAGTTCATCAAAAAAAAGGCAAAAGACGGCAGTCTTCCTCCCAGTTTGGAAGGACAAACCGTCTCAAAATTCCGCCAGGGAAAATTTGTAGAAATCGGAAATATAAGTGCCTTTATAGGTGCTTCACTGAGCCTGTCGCTTATGCGCAATTATATTAAATCACTTTTGGAATACTTTGGCGATAGCGATCTTTTTGAGTGTCGCTACTCATAGGACTCTAATACAAATAAATAGCGCTGATTTATTTAATACTAATTTTAAATAGACCAGCGCTTTCTTATATATTGATTATTCCCGGTTTATATTCTTTATATTTAGCCCTTGCTCTCCAGCCCGTATAACCTGGAGTACTTCTCCTTCAAATACCTGACATAATATTCCGGATTAAAATCCTCCCCGGTCACTTCCTTTAATATCTGACGGCTGTCTTTTAACTTACCATACTGATGAATGTGTTCCCTGAGGTAATCCCGTATCACATCCACCCTGCCATCCTTAAGCAGGCCGTCAAAATCCATAATTTCCTTCATATGATAATATAACTGGGCTCCAAAAGCGCTGCCCAGGGCATAGGACGGGAAATATCCAAAGGATCCCTGGGACCAGTGGATGTCCTGGAGCACTCCCTCCGCCGGGTTCTCTGGCCGCACACCCAGATACTCCTCATATTTGTCGGCCCAGAGCTGGGGCAGCTTCTCCACGTCCAAATCTTCCTCTATCATCATCTTCTCAATCTCATATCGAATCAGCACATGGAGACTGTAGCTCAGTTCATCGGCCTCTGTGCGGATTAGGCCCGGAGTCACTTTGTTGACCGCCTCCACAAACTGGTCCAGATCCACCTTGCCCAACTGTTCCGGAAACATGGCCTGCACCCTGTCATATATGGGAACCCAAAAGGAACGGCTGCGCCCGATAATATTCTCAAAAAACCGTGACTGGGACTCATGCATCCCCATGCTGGCCCCCTGGCCCACAGGCGTGAGCGTCAGGTCATCCCCTATGCCCAGCTCATAGATGGCATGACCGGCCTCATGGATCACAGAAAACAAGGAGCTGTCCACACAGTCCGTGTAATGGGTGGTGATACGCACATCCTTGTTGTGAAGGTTGGTGGTAAAAGGATGGGCGCTGACCGCCATAACGCCCCGGTCAAAATCAAATCCCACATATTCCGCCAGGAACCGCCCCAGCTCCTCCTGCTTTTTCTCCGGGTAATCGCCCTTTAGAAAGGAATCCTCAATCTTCTTTCCCTCTTCCATCACCTTCTTAAGAAACGGCACCAGCTCTTTTTTCAGCACACCGAAAAACCGGTCCAGGTTCTCCATGGAAAAACCCTTTTCATAGTCATCTAACATCACATCGTACAGCTTCTTTCCATCCTTTGCCCTGTAACCCGCAAACTTTTTCTGGAATCCGATGACCTTCTCAAGAGTTGGGGCAAACGCTTCAAAATCCTGGTCCTTTTTTGCCCTGGCCCAAACGCTGGTAGCCCTGGCTGTGAGACGGGCGAATTCCTGGTATTCATCCTGGGGAATGGGGCAGATCTGTTCCCTCTCTTCCAGCAGCTCCCTTACATTGGCAGCCTCTGCCGTGGTCAGGCTTTTGTCACCCTGGCATTTCTCCAGCAGTTTTTTCATCTCATCGCAGGTCACTGCCTGAAAATATTCCCCTGACAGAACCCCGATCACCTTGGAGGTAAGCTCTCCCGCTTCCCTGGGGGCCAGTGTCTCATTATCCCACTCAAACAGTGTCATGGCTGTCTTGATGGCCATGGCCTTATCCATATATGTCTGTAACTCATCGTACGCTTTGCTCATTGTTTCGCTCCTCTCGCATTTTGTATTCTCCGGATGATTCATTTGACTCCTTCGCCCAGTACAGGTGTAAAGCACTCTAAACAAGTTTCTCCTGTATTTTTATTATTACTCACAGCAGAAAAAAATTACCATTGACCTGTCATGAATCTATTTAATTATAGTGCGGTTCCGGTTGGTATTCAATGGGAAAAGTCATGCGGGACTGCTACAAAGCGATTCCATTCCACAATAATATCTGGTTAACG
>OATJ01000815.1_pt1 | contig 14975 bp, 9 predicted proteins | sample 1516661 | NCBI WGS metagenome assembly OATJ01 (sample SAMEA2579951, study PRJEB22360) | human gut metagenome
AAGAAGATCGGAAAAAAATTTCTCTAAGTTCTCCCCTTGCAAACGTAGCCGTTCTATTTCCTTACTCTGGTCTTCCATATCTATTCCTCCTCTTTAGGCGGTGTAATTGTTTTCGGTTGATATACAGGGATCGTAATTAGAAACTGGGTATATTCTCCTTTCTTACTCTCCACCTCGATGGTTCCCCGATGGTTTTGCACGATCTCACGGCATAGGTAAAGCCCTACGCCGGCCGCTTCCCCCGTTGTCTTTGTTGTGAAGAAAGGAGCGAATATCTTATCTTTTATATTCTCGTCGATACCGGACCCGTTATCCCGGATCGTTATTTCCAGCATATCCTTATTGACTTTCAATCCAAGGAATATCTCCGGACTAAAAGTCACGGTCTCCGATTTCTTCAACAGGGCATACATGGAATTTTTCAATATCCCGGCCAGAACCTTACTGAACTGCTCCACGTTTACCTCCATCATCAAAGACAACGTCAAATTATCGAAAACAATCCGGATATTCTTCTCTTGAATATCCTGCTCATACGTTTTCTTCAATTTATCCAAGGCGATCCGGCATAATCCGTTTATGTTGGTAAGCGTAAGATTGCCTCTTCGATCTTTCAGCAATTCCTCCATCGCCTTAACGATACGGACCGTATTGAAACCATGCTCGGAGATCTTCTCCAAATTACTGGTCATCATATTCAGCAAATCTACCGAGTCGTCATACACATCCGGTTTCAGATGCTCTTTCTGACTATCCAGATTTTCCCGGAGATCCTTGGCCAACCCCGATGTCAGATTCGCGAAGTTATTGATATAATTCAGTGGGTTCAAGATACGGTCCACCAAACCTTGGGTCAATTGCCCTACGGTAGCCATCCGTTCCTTACGGACCAGCTCGTCCTGCGCCTCACCCAAGGCTTTCAAAGCCGCCGCCAATTTCTCGGATTCCTCTTGGATAGCGTCTTTCTCCGAACGGATCTCCTGCGTACGCTCCTCTACCTCTTTTACCAAATACTCTTTTTGTTTGAGTTTCCGCTTGAAAACGAACTTAGAGATCTGGCAAAACAGAATCAAGAAAAGTAATCCGATCCATTCTTGATGACCGAACTTCACAGATACACAAATACCGACCAAGCTACCCAGTGTAACCCGTTCGCAAAGTTTAATCCGCCTTTTTAACCGATCGATCTCGGTATGTAAATCCTGTATCATGATGAACCTCCTTTCCTAACTATAAATAGGCAACGTAATCGTAACTTCCGTATATTTATCTTTCTCAGACTCGATAGCGATCGTACCCTTATGGTTCAACACGACCTCCCGACTCAAGTAAAGACCTGTTCCTGCCGCTTCCGCGGTCGGTTTGGTGGTAAAGAACGGAGAAAAGACTTTCGTCTTTATCGTTTCTTCTATACCGACGCCATTATCACGGATAACCACTTGCAACTTATCCGCTTGAATACGCAATACCAACGAGACAGAAGGCTGATATCCCGGCTCTCCGGCCTTCTTCAAGACCGCATATATACTATTATCCAATATCTGCGACAAGGCTTTTCCCATCTGATCGATATTCACCTCGATTGTCAACGGTACGGAAAGCCCGGAGAATGATAGATCTACTTGATTCTTCTCGATCTCCTTCGCGTAATTCTTTCGCAAGATATCCAGATTGACCCTACATAAATCATTAATATCCACGCAGGTTCGATTCGCCGAATGATCTTTCAGCAATTCTTCCATCGCTTTTACGATTCGCACCGTGTTATCACCATGCTTGGCGATCTTATCCAGATTGCCGGTCAAAAGAACCAGCAGTTCTTGCGTATCATTATAATTATCGTGTTTACCGGTCTCTTCGTCCTCATCGATATTCTGCTTGATATCTTTCGCTAATGCGGCAGACAAATGAGCGAAGTTATTGATATAATTCAAGGGATTCAAGATACGATCCACCAGACCTTTCGTTAATTGGCCGATCGATGCCAGACGTTCCTTACGAACCAACTCGTCTTGAGCGTCCGCCAAGGCAGAAAGGGCACGGGATAGTTTCTCCGACTCCGCTTGCATCGCATCCCGCTGGAAACGCAATTCCATCGTCCGCTGCTCCACGAGATTAGAGACGAACTGTCTTTTTCGCAGACGGAATTGCGTATAATACTTTAACAAGAATAGAAGGACTACGGCTCCCACCAAATAATAAACCAGTTCTTCCTTCTTCTGGTAAACCGCCAAGGCGATCCATGCCGTCCCAATCACGGTCAGCGTCTCGATCACCCGCATCCTCCAGCGAAGGCTTTCCAGTTGTTTGATATTTATGTCACCCATCCTTCCTATTTCAAGTGTTAGAAATTGATATTCACGCCAATCATCGCACTAAAGCTTTGCAAAGGATATCCGTAATATACCTCATACTTCTGGCAAAGGATATTATTCAACTTAGCGTAAACACCAAAGGTATCGTTGAAGGTATAGGTACCTGTTAGGTTTAGCTCGTTGATGTTGTTCATCTTGTATTCGCCAGCTCCCGCAGACACGCTACTGTGATTTTCAGCTTCCCAGTAATTCTTTACAAAAGCATAACGTCCGGTGGCCAAATAATAATCCAAGGCAACAGATAACTTATCGATCGGACGCACGGTTACATTTGCGTTAACCTCCATTTCTGGCTTTCCATAAGCATGGCTTAGTTCAACACTCTCATCCCCTTGATTTGCCTTCCAATTATTATACATCCCTTTTAAAGAGATATCCAGCAATTGCTGATAGCTATATTTCAAGTTAGCCCCTACAAAAAGCTGCTTAGTATCGACATCCGGTATCGCTTCACTGAAATTGGAAAAAAAGTCAGGTTTAGATGTGGCCACTTGACTGAAAAGCACATCGCTACTAGTTATCTTATAACCAGCGAACACGTCGAACCAAAATCCCGGTGCCACGCCACTCCGGATACCCAAGATAGCATTCAACCAGTTACGAGAAGGAGCCAACTCTTTCATTGGATACAGATAACGGTTGATCTGTGACATATCGTACATGCTGTTGGAGTAAAGCTTTCCGTCAGCCTTTACATATAGCTCCGTTTTATCAGCAACCTCCACATCAGCGGCAATATTTGGCGAGGCCATGAACTCCGCGTCATCACCTGTAGCCAGCATCACATTCGCACCTAATTTGATTTTCCAATTATCACCCTCAACTTTATAATATGGTGATAACATCACCTCGGCATGATTCTTAAACTCATAAACATACGAATTAGAAGCTGCCTCCGGAAAGTTGTAGTTGAAATACTCCACCAATCCACCCAAGCCAATCCGCATATTCCCATTAAAACCTGCGTTCAAATCAAACTTCGCCTCTAAAGTATGCTCCGTCGGTCCATCTATATTCTTGTTCAACCCATATTTATGGGAGAAATTTATATAACCTAAATCCAGCAAATATCCGAACGGGGCATCTTCCTTCGACTCAAATCCTATATTAGCAGCTATCGTCTGGTTTACTTGGTTTGTTTCCCGATCCACTCTATCCAAACTACCCTCTGCCATCATAGACCAAGCATCCGCAATAGGCAGTCCATAATAATTAAACGCCGAATACCCGTACTTCGCACCGATACTAAATATCGTCTTATCAAAAACATGCTTGAAATTAATGCCTCCCAGATTGTCATTGAGTTTCGCCTTTACCTTCTCATCGTCCATCTGGATATATTTCACCTTTCCATTCGTAGAACGATGCGAATACCAAATATTCAACTTATCCTTCTCGGTACTCAAGATATGATATCCCAAATCACCATTTATATTTAGATAGGTACCGGCACCAAAGTTAAAATATCCCCGGCGCTTGTTGTAGTCCATCTGCGTCATGATATTTCCGGAAGGCAACAAACTAATCTCTTTCTGCGGATCGGCGGCGATCGTATAATTCGAGTAATCGATCGGGATCTTACGAACCTCCGGCTCTTTCACCACGGGAAGCGTATTTACCTTGCTAGCGTCCTGCACGGAAGGATCATACTCCCGTTCAAGCGTCATCTCTCGGTTCAGGTTCTTTTCTTTCGTAACATCCTCTTGCGCACTCGCAGCAGCAGCCGAACCCAGCAAAGCTACCACACACAACGCCTTTACATTATATATAGTCTTCATCGCTTTCTTTTATTTCTTTAGTTTACCCAATCTGTCTTCGATCATCGCGGCGATCTCATCATCGCCCTTGTAGTTGTTTTGCAAACTGGTCAGATATTGACGAGCTTGGAAATCATCACCTTGGCGGATATAAATATCAGCCAACAAGATAAAGCCCCGTGCCAACCAATATTGGTGAGGCGTACCGTTCTCGATGAAGTTCATCAAGACAGTCTCGGCATTCTTATCATCCTTATTATCATAATACAATTGAGCCAATAGATATTTAGCCTCCGCCCCGTGTATCGTACGGGTATCCTTGCTGATCTCCTTCAAGTCGGCCAACGCCTTGTTCTCCTGCTTCAAGCTGATATAAGCCTTCGCACGGACATAACGGGCCTCGGACATAATCTCGGGAGATAGCTTCGGTTCCTTCAGCAAATCGTTGGCGGCAAGCAAAGCCTCTTGCGGCTGACCGGTCAACTCGGCGCAACGCATCAAGCCCAATTTAGCGGCCTCCTTATTCTCCGGATTCTCCGCTACCGCCTGTAGATGCTTGAAACTTTCCATAGCGGCGGCGTAATCCTTATCCAGATACTCGATCTCAGCCTTACGAGCCCAAGACTCTTCCCTGAATTTCGTATCACCGCTCTCCAATACCAACGAGAACAGACGTTTCGCCTCCTCCAGATCTTTCTTGGCAAAAGCGATACTTGCCAAATAGAAATTAGCGTTCGAGCTAAACGCTCCCTGCGGGAAGGTTTGCAAATAATTCGTCAAGCTACGACGAGCGCCCTCATTATCGCCTCGCATAAATAACTTCTCGGCCGCCAGATAGGTCAAGGAGTCTTGCTCACTCACCTCGAAACGAACATTTCCACCTAACGAATTCGCATAGGCGGCAAACGAATTGATATCGTTCAGCTCGATATATACGGACTTCAAGTCTTGCAAGGCCACTTTCGCCTCCTCGCTACCCGGATAATTGCTAATCACGCTCTTATAAGCGTCGGCCGCTTTCTCCGGCTGATTGTCGTTGAAGTAAATCAAACCAAGCTGTACGCCGGCCTTACGAGCCAGACTGCTTTGCGGGAAATCACGCATCAATTGCTCAAAGCTTGCCGCAGCCGCTTGATTATTATCCAATAACACGTAAGAACGTCCTTTCTCAAACAAGGCATCGTCCACATATTGTGATTCCGGGAACTCACGGATCAAGCGATCCATCACGCTGATCTTTCCCTTATAATCTTTCTGCAATCCCAGCAAGAAGCCCTTCTGATACACCGAATAATCTCCGGCGGACGGTTGCAATTGCGCCGCACGGGTATAATTCTCTTCCGCCATAGCGAACTGACGGTTGTGGAATAAACAATCGCCGATACGATTATAAGCGTCCGCATAAGCCGGAGTCTGCTGATTGCTTTCCAAATTCACGTATTGACGGAAGCGGTTCAACGCCTCGCCATACTCTTTCAATTTGAAGTAGCTGTAACCTAAGTTATAATGTGCCAAGGCATACATATCCGTATTACGTTGGCGGGTATTATTCAAATAGGTACGATAATCGGAAATCGCCTTGTTATACTCACCTTGGCGATAATAAGATTCCCCACGCCAGAAATAAGCGTCGTTACGAGATTCCAGATTATAAGCGCCCAACGAAATCGCACGGCTGAAAAGATCGACCGCCTTATCCAATTCCATATTCGTGAACGCCTGCGTTCCCAACTGGAATAAGATATCTTGTTTCGCCTCCAAGATCTTCGTACTCGGATGCTTGATCTTATCGATAGAGTTCAGAGCCGCTTGATAGTTCTTGGTAGTCAAATAAACCTCCACCAGATAATCGTTTACCTTATCGGCATATTTGGAATTCGGGAAATCATTCAAGAAATCCTCGAAGATTGTCACCGACTCGCCAAAGCCCGTGGATCAATAAAGCGTAATTATACATAGCCGCCTCTTTCACTTGCTTATCGAAAGAAGAAGTCGCGGCAGCCTCGAAGGCCATACGGGCGTTATTCTTATCTTTTAATTTCAGATAACTTTGCCCCAGATACAGATAAGCGTTCTGCGAAAGGGCGTCGTTCTCACGAACGGTCCGTCCCAAAGCGTTCACGGCGCTACTGTAATTACCCTTATTATAATAACATACGCCCAAGATATATAAATCGCCCCTCAACGGGCTATCCGTCGAGGATACATATTTACTCAGCATATTAATCGCTTGATCCTCATTTCCCAGATGATAGTAGGCGTTACCCATGATACGGTAAACCTCGCTATTGTTCTCGCTATCCGGATAAGAGGCTAACAATTCCTTGCCTTCGCTGATCACTTTCTCGTATTTATTCTGTATAAAATAAATTTGCGTGATATAGTACAAAGATCGCTCCTTATAATCAGACAAGTCCTTCAAGCGGGTAAATTCCACCAAGGCATTGTTGTATTTACCGGTCGCGTAATCGATATAAGCGACATAATAGGTAGATGCTTCCCGGTACTTCGTTCCGATCTGCTCGATCCGTGCGAAATAACCACGGGCCTTCTCCATATCCCCGGTTTGCAACAAGGAATAAGCCAAACGGAAACAATAAGCCTCCTGTTGTTCCGGACTTAGCATATCAATGTTCGATTCGTTAAACCAAAAGATAGCTTTCTGATACTCTCCCAGTCCGAAATGGGCGGAACCGATCAAGAAGTTCACCTCGTCCGCATGACGGGAAGCCGGGTACACATCCAGATAATCTTTCAATAACTCAACGGCATTGAGACGGCCTTGCTCATAAGCGGAATAAACCAACATATAATCGGCCTCTTGAATCAAGTCGGCATCCGTGGAATGCTGTTTATACGCCTCCAGTTTATCGATGCAACCTGAATAATTCTTCAAACTAAACAACTCCTTGCCTTCGACAAACAAACGGTTCGGCGCATCAAATTGATACGATCTCTGCCCGCTTGCCATGTGGCTGCCTACTACCAGACACAGCGGAATAAGTATTCTTTTCATCACTCATTTGCTTTTTAATACAAGCACTTACTTCAGTGCCTATTCGTTCTAATTCGCAAATATAAGTAATATGCGCCAAACAGAAGGCAAGTTCTATCAATATTTACCAAGATAGATCGGTACCGCCTTTCGGATAGAGTCTAAACCAAAGTCTTCCGGATTCACATCCTCCGGGCGAAGGATCACGATCTCGGCGGCATCATCTTCCGCATGCACGTTATTGAAATCATCTACCAAACACTCATAAAACATATCCAGCGTATGCACCTCAAAGCCGGAATACATATATAAATTAGGCAAGGAAAACAAATAACGGCAATTCTGGATATGCAACCCCGTCTCCTCCCTTACTTCCCGGCGAGCGGCCTCCTCCCCCGACTCAAACATATCGACGAAGCCACCGGGCAAATCCAATGTACCTTTAGCCGGCTCTTTTCCTCGGCGAACCAGCAATAACTCCCCCTTAGCGTTCTTTATGAAACAAGCGACAGCCGACGACGGGTTGAAATAATAAACAAAACCGCACGCCATACATTTTTTCGCTTTCTCGTTATGTTCCACGAAAGCTTTTGCCCCGCAAACCGGGCAAAACTGAAATTGATACAACGGATGTCTCATACTTTATGATTTATAATTCAATTAAAAACAACAAGCCGCACCTAAATATAGATGCGGCTTGCCTTATTTCGCAAATGTCTTTTCGTTATACGCAAAACCGGATTTAGACTTCCAAACCAGCACTTTGGTCTCTTACTTCCCAACCCAAAGCACTTGCTCCTAATACGGCAGCGTCGCTCTCTTTCAATTGAGAGAATAATAATTTAGTCTTACCTGCGTAAACTTTCAACATATTTTTCTCCATTGAACGTTTAATCGGGTTCATGATCAAATCGCCAGCTTTCGTAAGACCGCCAAACAAAATGATAGCCTCCGGGCTAGAGAATGCTACGAAATCAGCGAAAGCCTCTCCCAACATAGAGCCGGTAGCCTCGAAAATCTCAAGAGCGATCTTATCATTCTTCATAGCTGCGTCGTATACGTCTTTTGAAGTGATTTCATCCGGATCCAAGTCGCGAAGAACACTCTCGTCCTTACGGATTTCCAGATATTCACGAGCCGTACGAGCCACACCGGTAGCTGAAGCATAAGCCTCCAGACATCCTTGGCGACCGCAACCGCACTGACGACCATTGTTACGACGCATGATAACGTGGCCCAACTCGCCGGCAAAACCGTCATGTCCGTATACCAAGTTACCACCGATTACGATACCGCTACCCACGCCAGTACCCAAAGTGATCACGATAAAATCTTTCATACCGCGAGCGGCTCCATAAGTCATCTCACCGATAGCGGCAGCGTTGGCGTCGTTTGTTAAAGCAACAGGAATACCATCGATCTGTTCGCTGATCAATTGAGCCAAAGGAATCTTACCTTTCCAAGGCAAGTTCGGAGCGAATTCGATACATCCGTTGAAAAAGTTTCCGTTCGGAGCACCTACACCCACACCTTTAATCTTATCCGGACCACCAGCCTGATCAATAACAGACTTCAGACCTTTAGCTAATTCCGCTACATAGTCATTAACGTCTGCATATTTACCAGTCTTAATTGATCCACTATACAAGATTGTTCCTCTTGCGTCAACTACACCAAAAACAGTGTTGGTACCACCTATATCGATACCTACTACATAAGGCTTCTCCATGATTTTATATTTAGGATTAATAATGATTTTCCTCTTTCTGGGTAGCAAATATAAGAGGTTTAACACAAGTTGCAATACGATTTGAAGAAAATTTTACAGATTCCTGTCATTTTATCTTCTTTTTTCGAAAACTTATGTTAAGCAACATTGTTATATAATAATGGAGAATTATCGCAACGGTAATATCTCGATCCAATAGTCATCCGGATCATTAATAAAATACAATCCCATCTTGGTATTCTCGAAGCAAACCGCTCCCATTTCCTTGTGGTATTTACGTACCTCCTCATAATCGCCGGCTACCCGGAAACAAAGATGGCTCTCATTGTCGCCTAGCTCATAAGGTTCTTTCCGGTCACGCAGCCAAGTCAGCTCCATCAAGAAACCGGTTTGCTCATCCGTTAAATAAACCAATATAAAAGAACCGTCTTCCGCGACCTTTCGATGATGCTCTTTCAACCCCAACGCTTTGTTATAAAAAGCGATACTTTTCTCCAAATCCAATACGTTAATATTGAAATGGTCAAATCTGCCTTTAACTTCCATACCTAAATAAATTTATATGTTTTCTAAAACCTATACATTAATAATATATTATATATCGGTACCCTCACCCGGTACAGAAAGGACAACATACCGGCAACCTTTCGATTCGGCATACGGGGCAAAGGCCATGCCCTCCGCCGGACGTTCCCAGAAATGCATCGGCACAAAGATACCGGTCCTTATCCGGTCGATGAATTGTTGGGCACCTCGCATAAAATCGGTCCCTAAGCGGGGATCTACCGGAAACATGACAACATCCATCGCCTGCGTATATTTCGCTATTATATCCAGTTCTTTCAGGTAATTCCCTTCCGCCTCCGCAACTTCCTGTGGAGTAGACTCATCTTTCCAATGCCAATTATTCAAGTCTCCGGCATGAAAAATCAGTTTACCTTGCGCCTCGATCAAAAAAGAGATACCGACATCGGTCGATCCGAACGCCCTAATCGTTAAATGCTCATCTTGGTACACATCTCCCTTCTTCATATAAAAAGCGTCCTCGGCTTTTGCCCAGCGGCGTTTCAAGATATCCTTGGAGAAAATATATTTGATATCGTCTTTCTCCTCTTTCCATTTCAACACGTCCGGATTAAAATGATCCGGATGGAAATGTGATGCCAATACGTACAACGTCCCCGGACGTTTTAATAGCTCCCCACGCACAAACCCCTTCGCCGGGTCCGGATTCGTATCTTTGAAATAATCGATCAAGATGGAGAAGCCTTCCGCCTCTACAACAAACCCGCTATGATAAATATACACCAGTCTCATCCTATTCTCTTTATTTGTTTATTAAAAAACACCGAAACCCTCCGGGTTGTTGACTTCATGCCGCAAATATACAAAACGGTCAGACATATCACATGCCTGACCGATACAGATTATTAACCTACGATTTATTTCCAATTCTCATTCTGGACTAAAACGCCTTCCATGGTCACGATTTGATCATTCGGGATCGGAAGAGTTACCCATTTAGCGTTATAAACGCAGTTGGCAAACTTTCCGAGATGCTTCTTCTCGTAAGTGATATAATTACTTATCTCATCGTACGCTATTCCCCAACGAGCTAAGTCGTACCAGCGATGACCTTCCATCGCCAACTCTAATTTACGCTCGAAACGTAAAGCGGCTAAAGCACCACCCTTGCTGTTGAATTGCGAATCCGGATACAAACCTACACGATAATTAGCCGCAGCGTTCGAATCCAACTTCCCATTCACTTTATCATCCAAGACATAAGATGTAGAAGTGGGCAACATCGTGGCAGCATCAACGCCCTTCACATACGAGTTTGCCGCACGGGCACGTACCTCATTTATATACTTCCCGGCCTCCTTATAATTTCCGTCGTGAATCAAGACTTCGGCATACCAAAGTAAAACATCCGCATAACGGATCAAATGGTAATTCTTGGCTGTAGAACTCGTCTCCGTAGATACGCTCGTACCGCCTTTATCCGCTTTTTTCGGTTGCCGCTTCTTATTCATATAAGGACCACCATTCGCGATATCACGTACCCACCCATCCAAGATAGAAGGAACCGTTCAGTCCCAATAAGGGACATCAAAACGACCGGTACTGATATCCAGACGAGGATCGGTAAAAACCTCTAAATCCGTATGTGGAATATTATCTGTCAAGGTAGTCAACGCCGGTTTATCTTAATATGATTTATCCAGATACGGCAAACCATTCTCGTCTACGATATGTGAGTTTACCAACTCATAGGAAGGTTGATAGAAACCCCATCCGGATGTGCCCATACCTCCCGGAGGAGCCGTATGCCATGAACCTTCGATAGAGTTCGTGATTACCTGAGAACCAGAGATAGTCCGCTGTATATCGAACACGGACTCACCGCTCCAATCGGCACTACCTGCCGTAAACAAATCCTCATAAGTATCCGCTAGTTTGAATTTCGTGCCATTATTATCCTGCCCATTCGCGATAATAGCCTCCAATAAAGCCTTGGCATCCGCCCAATGATCGGAAGAACCATTCGTACCGTTATAGGGTGAAGACTGATACAGCCTCAATTTTGCCAAGAAAGCGGCGGCGGCCCATTTATTGACACGTCCTTTATCGCTCGCCCAAATATCCGGCAGGTTATCATAAGCGAACTGTAAATCCTCGGCCACCTTATCCCATATGTAAATATAATTGCCAGACTCATCCACATTGGAAACTTTTGGGTTTACATCGCTAGCGAACTCCTCGCTTCCCACGTAAGGAATAGCGGCACCAAATAATTTCATTCCCTCAAAATGCCAGAATCCGCAGAAGAATCGGGCTTGGGCGATCGCTTCGGTATAAAAATCCTTTGATACGCCTTTTACGGAGGAAAGCTCGTCCTTGATTTTATCGATCATATTAATCACGTTGTTCGCACGATAGACACCTTCATAAACCACTTTCCATTTGGTATTCAAATATCCGTTGTCCGTAGTGATCGCATACGTTTCCAAGTTCGTAAAGTCAGACTGGTCCGTAAACGTAGACCCTTTATTCGCGCTTCCACCCAGTACATCGCCATAGGCATAATTTGTCAAAGGAGCCGCAAAATACTCCTGTGTAAGCATCGATGAATACATTCCTGTAATCGCATAATTTACGCCTTCCTGATTCAGTAACTCTTCTTCACTGACCGCACCCACCGGCTTCACATCCAAGAAGTCAGAGCAAGAGGTCATCGCTCCTAATGAAGACGCCACTAACATTGAATATATAAATAGTCTTTTCATACTGTTTTTTTTAATCGTTATCAATATCCTTATCGAAAATCCTTTTAGAAAGAAATATTCACGCCTAAAATGAACTGGCGTGGCATACCATAAGAACCGTAGTCGATACCTTTCATCATATCGTTACTGCTATCTTCATTATTGCTACGAACCTCCGGATCCAAACCTGAATAGCCTGTTAATGTAAACACATTGGAAACCTGACCGTAAACACGAATCTTCTCAAATTTGATCTTATTCAAGATACTCTTTGGCAACGTATAACCGAGCGTCAATGTCTGCATACGCAAGTATGAACCGTCTTCTATATAAGTAGAATTGGATTCATTAGCCGCCTCCGTACCTTCATTAGATGTACCAGCCCATAATGGATAGATACCATCCGGGTTTGTAACGGGATCCCAAGAGTTTTCCAAGCGATCTTTAGAGAAGTTACTTTGTAATGCCCCGAAATGCGTATAATACTGATAATGTTTATACAAGTCGTTACCTACAGAGAAATAAAGGAATGTACTCAAATCAAAACCTTTCCAACCAACACTAAGGTTCACACCTCCCGTGAAGTCCGGATGCGGATTACCGATAATCGTACGGTCTTCCGCCCCAATCTTTCCATCTCCGTTCACGTCACGAATCTTATAACGACCTACCCATGATTGAGGATTCAAGCTGGCCTCGTCCGCCACGGCATACGGTAAAATCGTTTTTCCATCCGCGGTCTTATAGTTCAGCACATCTTGTTCACTCGTATAGATTCCGTCCACTTGATAACCGTAGAACATCGCTACCGGTTGCCCTACCGTGGTGATGTTTACCTTACTCAAACGCGTATTCGTAAATAGATCCGAAGAACCTAATTGGGTAACCTTATTCTTATAGGTTGAGATATTGGCGTTTACCGAGTAACTAAAATCACCGACTTTATCTCTCCAGCCCACACTGAAATCAAGACCTTTATTCTGCATATCGCCAATATTGATCTTTGGCTTAGTAGCGTTACCGGCCAAAGCGGACCAGTTAGCGTTCACCAACAAATCTGAAGTCTTCTTAATATAATAATCGATACTTCCGGTCAAACGATTATTCAACGCCGTTACGTCTAAACCGACGTTAAACATCTTGGTTGTTTCCCACTTAGCATTCACATCCCCCAGATTTGAGATCGCATAGCCCGGAGACGCCCCTGAATCCGCACCTGTGATTCCATATAAATAATCATTTCCGGTCGCATATTGAAACGCATAATTATAGGCTCCGATATTAGAGTTACCGGTCGTTCCATAACCCGCACGCACCTTTAAATCATCCAACCACGTACGTGTCTTTTCCATAAAGACCTCATCCGACATACGCCAGCCTAAAGAAAGAGAAGGGAATGTACCCCAGCGGTTATCCTCGCCAAACCGGGAAGAAGCATCCCGGCGAACCGTTACAGTTGCCAAGTATTTACCTTTATAGGAATAATCGCCACGGAAAAACAAGCCGAACATCGTACTTTTATCAAACATTTTTCCTTCATTCTTCATATTGTCGGAAGAACCATTGTTTAATATCCATGTATTGGGATTATTCTCGAAGATATAATCATAGCGAATGGCTTTCATGCTTCGTCCCACACCAAATTTCATAGCTTCCGTACCGATCATAAATGTCACGTCATGATCTTCATTGAATTTCGTCTTATAAGTCGCCGTATTGGTCCACTGATAATCCAACCTCCAATTCGCGTTTTCCTCCAGATAATTTTGAGATTGCCCCTCTTTATTGGTAGCGATCGTCTTCTCACTCAACGCTTGGCTCCACATACCCATCAAACGAACGCTGAACTGCGTACGAAGACTCAGGCCTTTGATCGGTTTCAACTCGGCGAAAGCCGCACTTTGCAATCGCATGAAACGAGTCCAATCATCCTGTTGATTCATGGCTGTCTGATAAGCCGTATTCGCACGTCCACCTTCCGAGGCCTGTGATCCCGCATAATCGCCACCTACATTATAAACAGGTACCCATGGCTGGATCGTATATGTTTGGGCGAATACGCTCGCATCGCCTTGACGACCCCGCTCACCGCCCATCTCCATTACGGCGATATTGGAATTCTGGCCTATCGTGAAATATTTATTCGCATTATAAGTAGAGTTGGCACGCAGTGAATAACGTTTAAAGAAAGAAGAGATAATCGTTCCTTCCCGATTAGTATAGCCTAAAGAAGCCGAGTAAGTTCCTTTTTCTCCACCTCCTAATAAAGAGATCTGATGATCCTGTACTTTACCCGTACGAGTCACCATATCATACCAATTCGTTCCTTTCTGGGCCTCCGCTTCCGAATATCCATCTTCCAACATCTGATAATAAGCGGAACGCGACCACGAATTACTACCATCCGGTTTATAGGAAGCCACCCACGCATCGATACTACCAAACTGCGAGATTACTTGATCTTTTGATAAACCGGCCGGTTTAATCGCATAAGGCATCGTCAATTCATCTTTATCGTTCAACGATCCGAATTGAGGATGAGCGGTGGGTGTTTGTCCGCGATAATCCCGCACGTTTCTCATACCTTGTGCTTGCCATTCCATCGCCTCCCATCCATTCAACAAATCATAACCACTATTCGCCATCTTTGCCACACCAAAGTAACCATCATAAGATACTCGTACCCGGCCGCTTTTAGTTCCTTGCTTTGTCGTGATAATGATTACACCATTCGCTCCTTGCGCACCGTAAATCGCAGTAGCGGAAGCATCTTTCAAGACTTGCAAAGACTCGATATCATTCGGATTGACCGCGTCGATATCCACATTCGAGACACCGTCCACAACAATC
>OATJ01000823.1_pt1 | contig 14879 bp, 7 predicted proteins | sample 1516661 | NCBI WGS metagenome assembly OATJ01 (sample SAMEA2579951, study PRJEB22360) | human gut metagenome
TCATTAGGACAGCTTGCGAAGGTTATGAAAAATTCCGGCGAAGATCCCGGACTTTCCAGGGAGGACGGGATCGCGGCACTGGAATCGGCGGCGTCCATGGTCTGCGGGAGCTGCGACCGCTGTGGCATGAAACAGGAATGCCTGGAGGATCAGGACGGGGAGAACTATTTCCTCTATTATCTGCTTCGCTCTTTCGAGAAAAAGGGCGCTCTGGAATATCCGGACATGCCCAGGGAGTTCCTGGACCGGTGCCGGAAGAAAACGGATTATCTGCGGGAATTAAATAGAAGTCTTGGGCGGTCCACGATGAATCTCGCCTGGAAGAACCGGTTTCTGGAGAGCAGGGACGCGGTCATGCTGCAGTTTGAGGAGATGGCGGGGATCCTGGGGGAGTTCTCCGGGCAGATGGAGCAGGCGGCGGATGTGACGGAGGCGCTGGTTCCGGCGGTGCGGGCGGCATTTCGGAAACGGCGGATCGCCCTGGAGGACATGCTCGTTTTGAAATATGGGGATGGACGCCGGGAGGCATTCCTCACGGCACGGACAGGAAACGGACGGTGTGTGACCGTGAAGGACATGGCGGCGTTGTTTGGACAGGCTGTGGGGGCGGAATTTATCCCGGCGAGGAATGGGAAGACGCTGGTCACGAGAAAATCGTCCATGGTGCGTCTCATCGAAAAGGGAAGCTACCGGATCCTGTTTGGATGCGCGAAGACCCCGAAAGAGGGGGAAGAAGTCTCCGGTGATAATTATATGTTCCGGAACACGCTGCCGGGGCAGGTGGCGTTGAGTCTCTCCGACGGAATGGGGAGCGGACCGGCGGCTGGGGCTGACAGCGAGCAGGTCATGGAGCTGGCGGAGCAGCTTCTGGATACGGGATTTTCGGCGCGGTCTACGTTAAAGCTCATCAACACGGTGCTCCTGCTGAATGGCATGGGTGACCGGCCGGCGACGATGGATCTGGGACTTGTGAACCTCTATACGGGGGTGCTGGAGATGATGAAGCTCGGGGCGGCGGCATCGTTTTTACTGCCGGACCGGCGGGGCGGCGGCGAGGCGGAGGTCCTGGAGTCAGAAACAGTCCCGGCGGGAGTGCTGAACCCCGTGGAACCGGTGATGATATCGAGGAAGCTGTGGGACGGAGATAAGATCATTATGGTCAGTGACGGAGTCCTGGATGCTATGCCGGGAGTGGAGAAGGAGAAAGCGTTCCGGGAATTTCTGGATGGTCTGCCCGACGCGGGGGTGCAGGAGACGGCGGAGATGATCTTGACGTTTGCATTGTCGTTTGAGGGAGAGCCGCGGGATGATATGACGGTGCTGGTGGGCGGAATATACGGGTAAAGGTAATCACAAACGCACAAAGATTTTAGATATCACTACAGGAAAAACAGCGGAGAAGAAAATGGCAGGAAAAACAGCAGTGAAAACAGATGTAAAAGCGGACAGATTTCGGCAGAAAGTTCTTAGCTTTATGAAGAAAAATCATATGACAGACCGGGGAGACAGCGTCCTGGCGGCAGTGTCGGGGGGCGCGGACTCGGTCTGCCTGCTTTTGCTTTTGCATGAGATGGCGGCGGAGCTTGGAATTAAAGTCTTTGCATTTCATATGAACCATGGGATCCGCGGAGCGGAGGCTGACCGGGATGAGCAGTTTGTGATGGAACTCTGTGAGCGGTTAAATATTCCGCTCACCGTGGCGCATGAGAAAGTGGAAGAATATGCAGCGGAACGTGGTTTATCGGGAGAAGAAGCAGGGCGGATCCTGAGATATCATCATTTGGGAGAGACTGCGGAAAAGTATCAATGCGCGAAGATCGCTGTCGCACATCATGAAGATGATGATGCGGAGACGGTGCTTTTGAATCTGTTCCGGGGAAGCGGACTTGCCGGACTTTCCGGGATCCGGCCGGTGCGGGAGAATATTATCCGGCCGTTATTATGTGTTTCACGGAAAGAAATTGAGGAATACTTAAATGAGCAGGAGCTTTCCTGGTGCGAAGACTCCACAAATAAGGAAAATGACTACACTCGGAACAAGATCCGAAACGAACTTCTGCCCTGGGTGACAGAGAATATAAACAGCCGGGCAGCAGAACATATTCTGGCGGTGTCGGAGTTTGCGGCGCAGGCAGACGCATATTTTGAGATGGAAGCAGAGAGAATTCTGGAAGAAAGCTGTTCAAAAAGAAGAGAAGAGGGGAAACAGCCAAATTCCAAAAATGCGGGGGAAGCAGATGGAAAAGAGCCTGGGACAGGTCAGAGCTCGAAAGTGGCAGAAAATGAGATGAAAATGTGTACAAAAATAAACACAGACATTTTCGATCCACAGCCCGAGATCCTGAAAACCTACATCGTCCGCCGCATGATCCTAAACGCCGCAGGGAAAGCGAAGGATATCACGGAACGCCATATCCGCTCCGTAATGGATCTCTCTGGTCCGGGTGGTGGGCATACTGTAGACCTGCCATATGGTCTCAAAGCGGTGCGTGGATATGAGACATTAGGGATCGTACAGAACAAAAATCCATCGCAAATGTCTGAGTCAGATCAGAAGCAGGAGAGAAAACCAGTTTTTGAAAATAAAATCAATCTGGAAACAGATATGGATGAGATTCTGGACCTGGGCGGAACACACATCCGCCTCCATGCCGTCCACCGGAAAAAAGAGCTGGAAATTCCGAAAAACCAGTATACGAAATGGTTTGACTATGATAAAATAAACGTTGGATTATCCATAAGATACAGGGAAAATGGGGATTATCTCACACTTTCCGGGGGTGGAAAAAAGAAGCTCCGCAGGTATATGATCGATGAAAAGATCCCGGAAAATGAGCGGGACCGGATCCCGGTCCTTGCAGATGGAGACCATGTATTATGGGTAGTCGGATACCGAATCAGTGATTATTATAAAATAACAGATGAGACTGAGCACATCCTGGAGGCGGAGGTGATCCTGTCTGGTGGGGGAGAGCCGGAAGGCGGCAGACAGGCAGGCATCTGGAATTGCAAAGGAGAAGACCATGGCTGATAAAATTCGTGTATTATTAAATGAAGAAGAAGTTGACAGGCGGATCAAAGAGATCGCGGAACAGATCAACAAGGACTATGAGGGAAAAGCGGTTCATCTGATCTGTATCTTAAAGGGCGGTGTATTCTTTACCTGTGAGCTTGCAAAGCGCCTGACTGTCCCGGTTACACTGGACTTTATGTCCGTGTCCAGCTACGGCAGCGGCACAGAGTCCTCCGGCGTTGTAAAGATTATCAAAGATCTGGACCAGCCGCTTGAGGGAAAGAATGTCCTGATCGTGGAGGATATTATCGATTCCGGACGCACACTTGCGTACCTTATCGATATTTTACACAAGAGAAATCCGAACTCCATCCACTTATGCACTCTGCTTGACAAGCCGGAGCGCCGCGTAAAGAAACAGGTAAAAGTTGATTACACCTGCTTTACGATCCCGGATGAGTTCGTTGTAGGCTATGGCCTCGATTATGACCAGAAATACCGCAACCTTCCGTTCATCGGCGTTGTGGAGCAGCAGTAAGGAGGCACCCCAAGTTGAAACAGAACCAGCAGTTCCGCGGAATCGGTCTCGTCCTGCTTGTGATCGCGCTTATCACATTCGCGTCAAGCCTGACGAGCCAGGGGAGCTTATTCAGCCAGGAGATGACCCACCAGGAATTCATGGTGGCCGTGGAGAATAAGACCATCGAATCCGTAGACATCAATCAGAACCAGCAGCCGCCGACCGGAATCCTGGATATATTGCTGAAAAGCGGAGACCGGGCAGTTGTCGCAGTGTCCGATGTAAAAGAAGCAGAAAAACTTCTCCAGGAAAACTCTATCGACTATATTGTCGAGAATGTTCCACAGGAGAATTACCTGATGTCCGTTATCATCCCGGTAGCATTGAGCGCTGTGGTCATCATGTTCATGTTTATGTTCATGAACGCGAGACTCGGCGGTGGCGGCGGAAACTCCAAGATGATGAATTTTGGAAAGAGCCGCGCGAAGATGAGCCGGACAAATTCCGTGAACTTCTCAAAGGTCGCAGGTCTTGAGGAGGAGAAGGAAGAACTCGAAGAGATCGTTGATTTCTTGAAGAATCCGAAGAAATATACGGATGTGGGCGCGAGGATCCCGAAGGGAGTGATCCTTGTGGGCCCTCCGGGAACCGGTAAGACACTTCTCGCGAAGGCGGTTGCCGGTGAGGCCGGTGTCCCGTTCTTCTCCATTTCCGGATCGGACTTCGTAGAGATGTTCGTCGGTGTCGGCGCATCCCGTGTCCGCGACCTTTTCGAGGATGCGAAGAAAAACGCGCCGTGCATCGTCTTTATCGACGAGATCGATGCCGTTGCGAGACGCCGCGGTACCGGTATGGGCGGCGGACATGATGAGCGCGAGCAGACCTTAAACCAGCTCCTCGTTGAGATGGACGGTTTCGGCGTCAATGAAGGAATTATCGTTATGGCGGCAACAAACCGTGTAGATATTCTGGATCCGGCGATCTTGAGACCGGGCCGTTTTGACCGGAAGGTCGGAGTCGGAAAACCGGATATCCGCGGACGTGAGGAGATCTTAAAGGTCCACTCCAAAGAAAAGCCGCTGGGCGACGATGTAGATTTGACAAGAGTGGCACAGACCACAGCCGGATTTACCGGTGCGGATCTGGAAAACCTCTTAAATGAGGCGGCAATTCTCGCTGCAAAGCAGTCCCGCCGCTATATTCTCCAGGCTGATATCGATCAGGCATTCGTGAAGGTCGGAATCGGTGCGGAGAAGAAGAGCAAGGTGATCTCCGAGAAGGAGAAGAAGATCACGGCTTACCATGAGACGGGCCATGCGATCCTGTTCCATGAACTCCCGGATGTCGGTCCGGTCCACACGATCTCCATCATCCCGACCGGCATGGGCGCGGCTGGATACACGATGCCGCTTCCGGAGAAGGATGAGATGTTCAACACGAAGAGTAAGATGTTAGAGACCATCATGGTTTCCCTTGGCGGACGGATCGCTGAGGAGATCATCTTCGGTGATGTGACCACCGGTGCCTCCCAGGACATCAAGCAGGCATCCGCGATCGCCCGGGCGATGGTGACCCAGTACGGTATGTCTGAGAAGCTTGGAATGATCAACTATGGCAGTGATGATGACGAGGTGTTCATCGGAAGAGATCTTGCGCATACGAGATCCTACGGCGAGCGTGTTGCCTCCGATATCGACAGCGAGGTAAAGCGGATCATCGACGAGTGCTATGCGAAGGCGAAACAGATCATTCTGGAGCATGAGGATATTCTCCATAAGTGTTCTGCGCTGCTGATCGAGAAAGAGAAGATCGGTCAGGCGGAGTTTGACCGTTTATTTACAGGTGCTGAGGAAAAGTCTGCAGCAACAGAATAAATTTCTGCGTCGGTGGTTCCCTGGGCAGCAGAAAAAGAAAGACTTAGAAATGCTTTGACGGGTCATTTTGAGTAAAACTTTAAAAACTTAAGCAGATCGACGTTTGTGCAAAAGAAATACAGCCAAACGTCGATTTTTTGCTTGAAATAATAAAAATGCATAAAGAAAAATGGACCAGTAGCAGAATGAACAAAAAATATTTTCATGTTTTTAAATGTTTGTGCACACTTATCCGGATTCCTATGCTATATTACTACACGTAACCCCCCAATACATTATATAGTTTTTGCTATACCCCATAAGAGACATAATACCTTTTCCGGAAGAAGGCCAGTGGTTCCCCCCCGCTGGCTTTCTTTCTGTCCATTTTTAGACAAAAGACCTGAAATTTTTGCCGCAGTTCAGAGCGGCTGGTTTCAGGTCTTTCTATTTTCGGGTCTATCTATTTTCAGAAAAAAACGTGCAAACAGGTGTGCAATCCTGTATAATAACACTTGTGAGTGAAGTAAATGAAAACAGATATCAGTCATACGGCTGCGTGCTGACCGGGCAGCCGTTTCAGATCAGTAAGGGAGGCCATTCAAAATATGTTGAAGGCGGCACTTTTCAGTGATGGGACAAAAGAGTACCGCATCCCGGAAGAACCGGAGTGCGGGGAGCAGGTAACGATCAGGTTCCGGACTGAAGCCGGGGATGTGGATCGTGTGTATGCGGTGGTCCGGGATGCCGTAAGCCGGGAAGAGGGCAGGCGGCTGGAGCTTAAGAAAAAGGAATCCATCGGAAGATTTGATTTCTATGAGACAGAGATTTTAGTGGGGGAGACCCCGCTGCGATATGATTTTGAAGCGGTAAAGGGGAGCGAGGTCTGCCATTACAATCGTCTCGGCGTTCTGGAGGCCGGCGGCATGGATGCGCCTTTCGTGATCACACCGGGATTCCATGTACCGGAATGGGCGAAGGGTGCCCTGATGTACCAGATCTTCGTGGACCGGTTTAACAACGGCGATCCGACGAACGATGTTCTGGGGGACGAGTATGTCTACATCGGATTCCCGGTGACGAAGGTGGAAAAATGGGATGAGCGGCTTTCGGTTCTCGATGTGGATCGGTTTTACGGCGGTGATATTCAGGGGATCTGGGATAAGTTAGACTATCTTCAGAGTCTGAAGGTGGAGGTCCTCTATCTGAGTCCGGTGTTCGTGTCTCCGTCGAACCATAAGTACGACTGTCAGGATTACGAGCATATCGATCCGCATTACGGCGTGATCGTAAAGGATGAGGGCGGGCTTGTGACGGGAGACGCGTCAGACAACGGGAATGCGAAGCGGTATTCCGTGCGCACCTCTGACCGGGAAAATCTGGAGGCCAGCGATGAGTTTTTTGTCCGCTTTGTGCAGGAGGTCCATAAGAGGGGGATGCGGATTATCCTGGACGGCGTGTTCAACCACTGCGGTTCCTTCAATAAATGGATGGACCGGGAGAAGATCTATGAGAAGGACGGCGGGTATGAGCCGGGGGCTTACCTGACAGCGGACAGTCCGTACCGGGATTTCTTCCTGTTCGGAGATCAGGACGGATGGCCGGACAATGATTCCTACGAAGGCTGGTGGGGACATAATACGCTGCCGAAGTTAAATTACGAGGGATCCAAGAAGCTGTACCAGTATGTGCTGGACATCGCGAAACGCTGGCTCTCCCCGCCATACTCCATCGATGGCTGGAGACTTGACGTGGCGGCGGATCTCGGGCATTCACCGGAGATGAACCACCGGTTCTGGAGAGATTTCCGGAAGACGGTGAAGGAGGTGAACCCGGACGCGCTGATCCTGGCGGAACATTATGGGGACGCTTCAGACTGGCTTTCCGGGGATCAGTGGGACACGGTGATGAATTACGATGCGTTCATGGAGCCGATCTCCTGGTTCCTCACAGGCCTTGAGAAGCACAGCGAGCGGAAGGATGAGCACCTGCTCCACAACAGCCAGGCGTTTATGTGCTCCATGCTTTCCAATATGAGCCGGATGCAGACGGGATCGCTATACGCGGCGATGAATGAGCTTTCGAACCACGATCACTCGAGATTCCTTACGAGAACGAACCGCATGGTGGGACGGCTTTATAAGCCGGAGGACGCTGAGAACGCAGAAAAAGGCATCAATTACGGAACATTCCGCTCCGGCGCCCTGATCCAGATGACATGGCCGGGGGCTCCGACGATCTATTACGGGGATGAGGCCGGTGTCTGCGGCTGGACAGATCCGGACAACCGGAGAACGTTCCCGTGGGGAAAGGAAGATCTGGAGCTCACGGAATTCCATCGGTATCTGACGGGGATTCGGAACAGGACTCCTGCGTTCAGGCGGGGCGCGTTTAAGTCGCTGTTGGCGGAGAACGGCATGATCGCTTACGGAAGGTTCGACGCAGACGAGCAGGGAGTCGTCGTGGTGAACAGCGAGGACTATGCACAGAGAGTCCGGATCCCGGTATGGGAAGCGGAGGTGACCGCAGATGCCATGGTCCGTGTGATGCTCACGGACGCGAAGCGCTACAATGTAGGAAGCCTGAAATACCCGGTGGTGGATGGTGTGATGGAAGTGGAGCTTCCGGGAAATGGAGCGATGATCTTTATCGCGCGGAGTTCTGGGCAGGATGATGAAAAAACTGCTTGATTTTTGAATTAATGTATGGTATCATTTTGAATTGTCAGAATGATATGGGCGGATTCCCGAGTGGCCAAAGGGGACAGACTGTAAATCTGCTGCAACTTGCTTCGGTGGTTCGAATCCACCTCCGCCCATTATTGATCCAGGAAGTTAGGGAATGAAAAGTCCCAGATTGGAATGAGCAGTTCTTGGCGAGCTGCGGAAAGCCCATCTCGGGAACTGCGTCCCCGAGATGTACGTTGATTTGTAAATACAAATCAACGAATAAATTTCCAAATAAAATTTCTTATGTGAGCAAGCTCCCAACGGAATTTTCTTCGTAAATTTATTGCCTTTCCTCTGTGCTTCCAAATTTATGCGCCCAGATAGCTCAGTTGGTAGAGCAGAGGACTGAAAATCCTCGTGTCGCTGGTTCGATTCCAGCTTTGGGCACTAGAGGTAATGGCAAAGTTGCCTCTCATTACTTATACGCGGGTGTAGTTCAATGGTAGAACACCAGCCTTCCAAGCTGGATACGTGGGTTCGATTCCCATCACCCGCTCTTCTTATGAATTGCCGGATCTCTGAATCTCAGAGGTCCGGTTTTTCTATATAATAATTGTGTCAGAATGTCAGAATACCCCATAAAAGCTGATACCCCACAGGAGGACGCACATGAATTTACGCGAATATCTGAAAACCACCAACCTCATCACCGACGGCGCCTTCGGAACCTATTTTGCCGCAAAATACCAGACCCAGGATATCCCGGAGCTGGCAAATATTACTGCGACGGAGAAAGTAAAGAAGATCCACGAGGAATACCTGAATGCCGGAGCGAAATTTATCAGGACAAATACGTTTGCGTCAAACACAGAAACACTGCAGGAGGATTTTGCGGAAGTTGAGAAAAACATTCAGGCGGCGGTTGAGATCGCGAGAGACGCGGTAAACGGGAGAGATGCCTGGATCGCGGGAGATATCGGCCCGATTCCGGTGAATGGAGCGGAGGACGCGGCGGCAGCGGCGGACGAGTATTATCAGATCGCGAAGACCTTTGCGGAGTGCGGTGTCACAGTTCTGGATTTTGAGACATTCGCGGACCTCGACGGAATTCTCCCGGCGATCAAAAAGATCTGCGCGGAATATGAGATGTTTATCATGGTCTCCTTCTCTGTAAACCAGTTCGGCTACAGCGCGGCGGGACTCAGCGCGAAGCGCCTGTTAGCGGATGCGGCGGCTGTTCCGGAGATCGATGCGGTGGGCTTAAACTGCGGCGTAGGTCCAGCCCATATGCGCCAGATCCTGGAAAAGGCAGGACGTCCTGGGGATAAGTTCCTGCTTGCGATCCCGAATGCGGGATATCCGACACTGACAAGAAATAAGCTCCAGTTTGGCAACACACCGGCATACTTTGCGGAGAAGATGAAGGAACTTCAGGCGCTCGGCGCAGATATTCTCGGCGGATGTTGTGGAACGACCCCGGAATTTATCAGAGAAATGTCTTTATGGGACGGAATCTTAAACAAGATTGTCCTGGATACAGAGACGGATAATGGGGAGCAGACGGGACATGTCCAGAGACATGGATTCCTCTACGATGAAAACGGAGAGAGAAAACAGAAAAAGCTTATCGCGGTAGAACTTGCTCCGCCGTTTGATGCGGATGATGAGAAGCTTTTAGAATCTGCCCATCTTTTAAAGAATGCGGGCGTGGATGTTCTCACATTCCCGGATTCCCCGTCCGGGCGGACAAGAGTCGATTCTGTCCTCATGGCGAGCAAGGTGCGTCAGGCCACAGGCCTTTCTGTGATGCCGCATATCTGCTGCCGTGACCGGAATGCCATCGCTATGCGGTCCCTGTTTTTGGGAGCCGCCATCAACGATATCCACAACTTCCTGATCATCACAGGAGATCCGATCCCGTCCACAGCGAGACAGACCGTAAAGGCGGTGTTCAACTCCGATTCCACCGGTCTCATGAAGATCGCAAAGGAGATGAATGAGGATGTCTTCGCGAAGAATCCACTGTGCTACGGCGGCGCCATCAACCAGGGAAGAAAGAATCTGGATGTGGAGATCGGACGTGTGAAGAAAAAGATGGAAGAGGGCGCGGAGTTCTTCCTGACCCAGCCGGTATTCACGAAGGAGGACGCGGCGAGACTGCGCCGGATCAAGGAGGAGACGGGCGCGAAGATCCTCTGCGGGATCATGCCGCTGATCAGCAGAAAGAACGCCATGTTCATGAAGAACGAGATCGCGGGTGTCAACGTGACGGACGAGATCGTTGCCAGATACCCGGAGAAAGCGAACCGCAAGGAAGGCGAGGCAGCGGGAATCCAGCTCGCGAAGGAAGTTATGAAGATGGTGGAAGACTTCGCGGACGGATATTATTTCTCATTCCCGTTCAACCGTGTATACATGTTACAGGACATTATGGGAAAATAAAGAACTGCAAAGATACAGATTGACAGCTTTTTTTCCTTATGTTATCATGTCAACCGTTGTATAAAATCGGAAACTCCTTGAAAATACAGGGATTTTCTTCCTATAGAAACAGTGACGGCACCCCGGCACCCGGAGACGGCCGTAAACGGAGAATAGAAAAAGAATGATTAAAACGATTACAGCCGCAGAGCTGATCAATGGAAGAACCTTTGACCGGACGATCATTGACATCCGTCCGGCGGAGGAATACAAAAAGGGGTCCATGGACGCCGCCTTAAATATCCCGGAGGACAAGCTGGTGGAATATCTGGAGAATCCGGAAGAGGCGGATCTGGAATCCGGCACCATCGGCGATGGAAAAGCCTGGGAAGAGGGCGTGAATGTGGGAAAGCTTCTCGCGGCGATCCCGAAGGACAAGCCGGTATGGGTACTCTGTCACACCGGAAATAAGAGTCTTTACGTTGCAGAGCTTATGAGCGATGCGGGCTTTGATGCCGGAAGCGTGGAGGGCGGATACCGTTCCTTCCTGCGCCTGTCCCTGTCCATGATGGTCATGAACGAGGAAGAGGTCACAGAGCGGACGAAAGCCATCGAGCGCAGCATCATCACGAAATACCGCAAGTCCATCTGGAGACGCTTCACAAAGGGAGTCCATGACTACGAGTTAATTAAGGAAGGCGATAAGATCGCGGTCTGCATTTCCGGAGGAAAAGACTCGATGCTGATGGCGAAGCTTTTACAGGAGCTGCAGCTTCACGGCAAGGTAAAATTCGACCTCGTATTCCTTGTGATGAATCCGGGCTACAACGAGGACAACTGGAATATCATCTTAAACAACGCGAAGCTTCTCGGCATCCCGATCAACGTGTTTGAGAGCGATATCTTCAATATTGTCGCTGACGTGGATAAGAGTCCGTGCTATCTCTGTGCGAGAATGCGCCGCGGTTACCTTTACTCCCATGCGAAGGAGCTTGGCTGCAACAAGATCGCATTGGGGCATCATTTCGATGACGTGATCGAGACGACGCTCATGGGCATGATGTACAGCGGAAAAGTCGAGACGATGATGCCGAAGCTCCACAGCAAGAACTTCGAAGGCATGGAGCTGATCCGCCCGATGTACATGGTCCGCGAGGCGGACATCAAGGCATGGAGGGATTACAACAACCTTCACTTTATCCAGTGTGCCTGCCGTTTCACCGAGCGCTGTGCGACCTGCGGCGGAGAAAAGGGATCGAAGCGTGACGAGATGAAGGAGCTGATCGCGGAGCTCAGGAAGCGCTGCGATACCATCGACATGAACATCTTCAACAGTGTCCACAATATTAACTTAAAGACGGTCATCGGCTATCACAAGGGAGACTGGACGTATAGTTTTCTGGACGACTACGATGAGGAAGAGAAGAAAATGCCGCGGTAGATAAGGATATTTCAGGGCGCAGTCTGTGGGGTTACTTTTCATGGGCAGGAATTTTCTGAACTGAAAATTCCGTATGATACCGTTATGACCGCGGATTTTGCCGGTTCGGAATGCGAAGCATCGGCAAAATCCTGTTACAGTGCCCGTGTACTGTAACTCTGTGGGAATCCTGTGCGGAAAATAAAACAAAAGCGTAATTGACAATTCTTTTTAAACACGCTATAATGAGATTCTATCGGAGATCATGCGGATGTGGCGGAACTGGCAGACGCACCAGCCTTAGGAGCTGGCGGGCAACCGTGGGGGTTCAAATCCCTTCATCCGCATTCTTCTTTAGGATCACGAATCGAATAACTACCAGAATAAGGGAGTAGTCGGCGCCGCTGGCGCAGTAAGGCCAACATACTGGAAATGATCCTGGTTTTACTTTAAATGATGAGACTTATCTGTCGGGAAAAGACAGAGAGGGTCTCTTTTTTTATGCATTTGCGAGCCTCTCACTGGTGGGAAAATCAACAAGAAATAAAATTTGGAGGAAATGATCTATGGGACTTCTGGAATTGTTTATTCTGGCAGTAGGGCTGTCGATGGACGCCTTCGCGGTGTCTGTCTGTAAGGGCTTGTCGGTAAAAAAGATGGAACCGAAGCACGCGCTGATCTGCGGTGCATATTTTGGCGGATTCCAGGCTCTGATGCCGACGATCGGCTACCTTCTCGGAAGCCAGTTTGAGTCCATGATCACACAGATCGACCACTGGATCGCCTTTGTGCTTCTCGGGATCATTGGATCAAGCATGATCAAAGAATCCAGAGAGGATGAAGAGGAAGAGGTCAGCGCGAGCTTTGATGTGAAAACCATGCTGGCGCTGGCGGTTGCGACGAGTATCGATGCCCTCGCCGTGGGAGTCACCTTCGCATTTCTCCATGTAAATATCGTCTGGGCGGTGACCTTTATCGGCTGTACGACCTTTGTTTTGTCGGCAATCGGGGTAAAGGCCGGTAATGTATTTGGGATGAAATATAAGTCGAGGGCGGAGCTGGCCGGCGGCGTGATCCTGATACTCATGGGAGTTAAGATCCTGTTGGAGCATCTGGGATTTTTAGGCTGATATGAGATACAAATAGACCTCCTGGATTCTTGACAATGGTTTGGCAGACCGATATAATGAGTGAGTATCTGAGAAGCGTACAGCAGTGTACGACGAACATTGTATACATCAGGGTTCAGCGTCATTTGATGCGGACCCTGTAACTATGTTGACATAAGCATGGAAAACGATTCTAATTTTCCGGAAAGTTGAAGAAATATGGAAAAGAGAAACACAAACAGACAGAGAGAACATCGGGACGAGTACCGCCAGCATTCCCCGGCGTGGATCCGGGCACAGCGCAGGAAGAGAAAGCGCATTATGAGACGGCGGATCATGATCGGCAGTGCGGTGATCTGCGTCGTGCTGATCGCGGGCGTGATCCGGATCTTTTCCGGCGGAAAGAGCCACGGAAAAGAGACGGAGGCCAGTGCCATCGAGGAATCCACATTCCAGGCCTCCGATATCAGTGTAAATGGAATTTCCTTAAAGGGAATGACGAGAAGTGAGGCGAAGGCCGCTATTGAAAAAGAATATCCGTGGAAGGTGACGATCACCTACAACGGGGAGAGTATCGACGCGGAGAACCTGATCGACACTGATCTTGACGCGTTTTTAGATGGAATCTGCACGGGAAAGGCAGAGGGAGAGTACACCTTCGCGGTTGAAGACTCCGAGGATCTGCAGTCCGCTGCGGCAGAGGCAGCGGCGGACGCGGCGGCGAAGTGGGATGTGAAGGCAAAGAACGGCTCTATCTCAGAGTATGACGCTGCGACGGATAAGTTCCTGTTTGCGGACGGAGCTCCGGGCAAGGCGGTGAACCAGGAGAAGCTTATAAAGGACCTCGTGGAGACTGCGACAAGCGGAAACTATGACGCCGTGATCCAGGCTGAGGTCAATGAGAGCCAGCCGGAGCTTTCTGCAGCGAACGCGAAGGAGCAGTATAAGACTCTTTCCACGTTTACGACGGAGACTACCGCCAACGAGAAGAGAAATACGAACGTAAAGCTCGCGGCCAGGGCTATCAACGGAACCATCGTGCAGCCGGGTGAGGAATTTTCCTTTAATAAGGTCGTGGGACAGCGCACGGCGGAAAAGGGATATCAGGAAGCGGCTGCTTACAGTGGAGGCGAGGTCGTACAGGAACCGGGCGGTGGTGTATGCCAGGTATCTTCGACGATGTACCGTGTGGCATTCCAGTCCGGAATGCAGATCACATTCCGAAGATCCCATACCTTTGAGCCGAACTACGTAACTCCGGGACAGGATGCGGCGATCAGCTGGGATATTCCGGATTTCCGGTTTATCAATACATCAAAGGCGGCGATCGGTATCCGCGCGAACTACAGCAACCGGAAGATGACAGTCTCCTTCTACGGAGTACCGGTTCTGGAAGATGGAATCACCTGGAGTCTGGAGTCTGAGAAGACGGATGAGCTTCCGCCGCCGGAGCCGACTTATGTGGAGGATCCGACACTGGATCCGGGTACTGAGGTGACACAGAAGGCGGCGACGAACGGCAGCCGCTGGGTTACCTATAAGATCGTTTCAAAGAACGGAACTGTTGTCGAGAAGACAGAAGATCACGCGAAGACCTACAAGGGACACGCAGCTGTGATCCGCAGAAATACGGGAACAGTGAAGGTTTCACCGGATGAGACGACGGCCGTTGAGTCCACGTCCGCGGCAGCTGTAGACGGAATGCCGGACGGATACGTTCCGGGGGAGAGCGTCGCGCCGGAGAGCTCTGCCGCCGCGACAACCGCAGCCGGTTCTTCTGGCGCATCGACAACAGCGGCATCCACCGGTGGATCTGAGACGAAGGGCACACACAGTGAGACAACGGCTGCATCGGCGACAGCGGCAGCGACTGA
>OATJ01000848.1_pt1 | contig 14550 bp, 8 predicted proteins | sample 1516661 | NCBI WGS metagenome assembly OATJ01 (sample SAMEA2579951, study PRJEB22360) | human gut metagenome
ACCTCAAAGCCTGCTGATACCTGAAACTATTAACTTTGAAACTTATTATACGAGGAGGACTTCAAATGGACATAGATCAGGAAAAGCGTATGGCCGGGGACTATGCGATCATCCATGCGCTTCACATTGGCGACCGGGAGATCGTGCTGGGGGAAAACCCGTCAGCGCCGGAGGATGAGCGGTATGTATGCGCATTCTGCCAGCAGCATGAGATATTCGCAAACTATACCGAGGTCATGGTCAGCGATGACTACCCGGAATTGGTAAAGCTGTTTGGGGAGCGTGTGGCGGAACAGGCGGAAAAGACCCGTATCGCCTTGAACGGCCCCAAAATTCAGGGCATCCCCAATTCGGCCATCACCGCCGAGGACTGCGAACAGGTCAGTTACCAGGAGGACATCCGTGGCAAAGTCGTGGTGATCCGCCCGGAGGTGCTGCGCCGGGAATACCGCCACGCCACCTGCCAGCTCCAGTTGTGTACCAGCGGCTCCGGCGCATACCCCAACAGCCGCGGCACTGCCTGTTACTGCACAGAGCTGTATTCCGGGCAAAGGGCGCGGTTTGAGCGCAGCGACATTCTCGGCGTCATCGCCCCGGAGGACCTGCCCAAATGGGCAAAGCATTACCTGGAGCTGCGACAGGCTGAAAAAGAACGAAGCTCTCGTGATAGGGAGGGCCGCTGATATGGGCAACCGTATGAACGCCGGCTATCTTATCACCGACTCCATCCACATCGGGACCACCGAGTTCGTGCTGGGTGTGAGCATAACGGAACGGTCCATGTTTGTGACATGGGCCTGTCAGGGAAGTGATTACTACTACTGGGGCCATTATCACTCCGATCTCCTGGCCGCTAAAAAGGACCTTCTGGAACGGGCCGGGGCGGAACTGGAGTACCAGATGACAAAGCAGGAACGCTCCGGCGAACAGCCGGAGAAATCGGGGAAGGAGCGTGAGCGGGAATGAGCTATGAGCCAGCCTATTCTCCCTGGGGGCTTATCCAGACCCGCAAGACCCTCTGCCCTGGTTTCTTCGATGTTTCCACAGCCAGCCACGGCGGGATCATGGTGGCGCGGGAATTTGTGGCCGGGAATTTATCACCCACCGCCCAGCGGTACGGGTTCTGGGAAGGCGGCTATCTGTGCTTTGAGGAGGACAGCGACGCGCAGATCGTCCTTCGGGAGTTGATGGACAGAGGGCTTTACACCGCGCCGGTCAATGAATACTTTGGCCCCGGAGAATACAGCAAATGTATTGATGATACCATCCGAGTATGCCATCCCGACTACTGGCGGGCGCATGAGGCCGGACTGACACAGCCTGCACAGCAGCCGAAGGTAAAGGAGCGTGAGCGATAGTGGAGCTGACTTTGCGGCCTGCGACACCCACGGAACGACTATACGCCAAGCGGCAGTGTATTCCGATCATGGAGCGGTGCGGAAGTCCGGGTATCTTAGTTGCTGAATTGGACGATAGCGGCACGGCGTTTTACAGCCATTGGGACATTTGGGACCCCGCATGGAAAACACCGGAGTTCTCGGTGGAACTCGATGCCATGATTGAAATGCTCCGATCAGACCAGCGATATGGCCCTGTGCTGAAGAATATCCCCGCGATGATTGCCTACTGCCTGAACAACCAGGAAAGCCGCATCATGCAAAGCCCCGAATATCTGTTCCGCGTTGATGCCGGCTACCATGCTTATCTACTCCGTTGTACGCCATCCGAGCTGCTGGATAACGCATATATCTATGCTTACCGCCGGGACCTGCTGGAGCGGCACATGAAGGAAGCCGAAAAAGGCATCCGCTTTGTCACCACGGACGGCAAAGAGAAATTCAGGGTGCCGGATGGGGAGCAGATCCGCATTATCACAGGCGGAGATGGCACCCGTGACCGCACCGCCCGCTATATCGACGCCGGCCACATGGAACTGTCCCACGAGTGGGGCAGCACCGTTTATTCTATCCGGGAGTTTGCGGAGCGGCTGGAGCAAACAGGCGGCATGGTGATCCCCATGCGTTCCACTCTGCCGGACAAGTGTTATGCTGTGCTGCCCAGCAGTGATGAAATCATTATTGTCAAAAAGGGCGAGAGCGGCTATTACCGTACAGACAAGTACGGCCATGACCGGGCGGAGGCTCTGGAGGTCGCAAGTGAGTGTAACGAGCGCGGCGGCGTGACCAAAGCGCAGACAGCGGCAATGCTGTCCGGCTCCCTGTTCGGCTGGGAGGTGCCAGCCGCCGACCCGAAAAACTATGACGAGCAGGGGCAGCCCATCAAGCCCAAGCGCCACGACCGGGGCAACGCCCGGTAGAAGGTCTATCAATATCGTATAGAGAGAAGGCGGCTATCAGTGGGAAGCTAATGGCCGCCTTCTTGTTGACAAGGAGTGTGATCGTATGGAATTGACTTTTCGCGCCGCTGCTCCAGCGGAGCGGCTTTATATCGCCAAGCAAAGCACACAGATCGAGGGCCAGACAGGGAGTGTCGGGCACCTTCAAGCGGATATGGGCGAGGACGGCAAGGGCTTCTTTTCCAAGTGGACCAGCCACCGGGAAAGCCTGGACACCGAGGACTTTCAGCAGGAGTTTGAGGAGGTTTTGGAGGCCCTGGTGGGGGACGAGCAGTACGGCGGGTTTCTAAAAAGCCGTGACGCCATGCGGGATTTCTGCCGGGGACACCAGGAGAGCGGCTACGATAGCGGCTTTGCGTTCGGCTTCCGGGCGGACACAGCACAGTATGCCTATCTGATCCGGCTGCACCCCTACAAGGGGGAGGAAAATCTGTTTCTCTACTGCTACCGCCGCGACTGGCTGGACCGGCACATGGAACAGGCTGAAAAGGGCATCCGGTTCATCGACCCGCACTACAAGGAGCTGTTCCGCATCCCGGACGGCGGGCAGATCCGTATTCTCCGGGAGGGCTGTGCGCCTATTGACCGGACCTGCCGCTATATTGATGACTGCCATGTGGAGGTGGGCAACGGCTGGGACAGCCTGTTTCACATCTGCCAGTTTGCCGAGCAGATGGAACGCTGCCACAACACCGTCCTGCCACTGACACCACCCCTGCCGGAGAAGTGCTTTGCCATTTTGCCATCATCCGGCGAGCTGATCGTCATAGAGCGGTATAAGCCGGGGTATCAGGTGTCCCCCATGGCCCATTTCAAAGGGAAAACGCCCCAGCAGACGGCGGATGTACTCAACGGCGATATGGGCGTGACCAGGGCGCAGGCGGCGGCGATGCTGGCCGGGGTGACCCAGGGCTGGACTTCCCCTGCCGCTGACCCGAACCGCTACAACGAGCGAGGACGGCCTGTCAAGCCCCGCCGCCACGAAAGGGGCGGTTCACGATGACAGAGCAAAGGCACTTAATATGGAGCAACTACGATCTGGACTATGAGGACTGGAGGGACGATCTGGAGGAAGATCATCCGGAGCTGACCGAGGACGAGCGCATGGCCCTGATGTACGAGATCAATAACCGCTATCTGGACGATGAGCGCGTCAATCTGAACATCCAGCTTGACCAGCCCATCCTTGTGATCGCTGACCTGGGACTTTGGAATGGGCGGCGTACAGGCTATCAGGAAATCTCCAGCGGCAATATCCGGGACTGCCTTTACAGTGGCCGGGATATTGAATACGCCACATGGTATGTGGATAAGCTGGGCGACCTGCGCTGCGACGCCATACACCACGACGGTACGAACCATCTTCTTTACCGCACCTATAAGCCCGGAGCACGGGACTCACAAATTGACTTGCTGAAAGAAAAACTGTATTACGGAAAGGCTGTCCGATCCGATATAACCCGGATTACCCGCAGGCTGGGAGACGAGATCGGCAAGGTGTACGGCTGGGATTTTCCCAAGCCCCGGCAGGCCGTTTCCGTGGAAAGGTAGGACGATGATGGCACAAATACCCAACACCAAATTAGAACTACACCCCTCTATGTTTGACCTGTTGATGACTGTCCTGGCATACAACGCCGCTAACGCCCCCGTGGAGAGCGTCCGAAGCGGTGCGAAGGACTTGATGGAGAAACGTATGCGCTTTACCCGGCTCTATATGAGTAAAGACGGCGAACAATACGCCAGTCTGTGTATGTATGAAAATGAAGCGGAAGAAATGATCTGGCAGCTCCTTTTATCCGCAGCCCTCAACTATGATGTGAGCGAGGAATATCACAAAAAGTTGAAGGTGGGAAGCAGGAGTGATCCCCAATGAAGGGCGTATCCATTGATGAGGCCCTGTGCGCGTACCTGAAGAAATACCACAAGGGACAGGAGAACGCAGCTTCCAGCAAGGAGCTGGAGGCCGCGTTTCATGTCGGCGGGACGGAGCTGCGGCGGGCGGTCAACCGCCTGCGCTGTGACGGCCACCCCATTTGCAGCGCCGATGCAGGCTACTTCTACGCGGCGCGACGATCAGAGGTCAGGGCCACCGTCGCCCAGCTCACCGGGCGCATCTCTAAAATCGCCGCGGCAGCAAAGGGCCTGCTGCAATCTTATGAGGAAACGGAGGGATAGAGCGTGGCGAAAAAACTGGACTCTATTGTAGAGCTTGCAGCGCAAAAGACCCGCGAAATTTCCGCCAACAGCGGGAACTATATGGCGTTCCTGACCACCGCCGCCCACAACTTCAAGTACAATTTCCGTGACCAGCTTTTGATCTACGCGCAGAAGCCGGACGCCACCGCCTGCGCTCAGATCGACTTCTGGAACAAGCATGGCCGCTATGTCAACCAGGGCACCAGGGGGATCGCCCTGCTGGTGGATACAGACCGGGGCTATAAGCTGCGGTATGTCTTTGATATGTCTGATACCAACAGCCGCCAGGGGCGCACCATCCCCATCTGGAAGATGGAGCCGCGGTATGAGGACGCGGTGATCGAGGCGCTGGAGAACAGCTATGGCGAGTTCCCGGACCGCTCTGGTCTTGCCGCCTGCCTTCTGGAAACGGCGAAGGTCATCGTGGAGGACAACTTTGGCGACTACCTCACGGAGCTACGGGGCATCAAAGAGGGCAGCCTGCTAGAAGAACTGGATGACCTCAGTACCGAAGCATGGTTTAAGGGCCTGGTGGAGAGCAGCGTGGCTTTTATCATGCTGACCCGGTGCGGCATCGACCCCATGGACTATTTCAGCGGCGAGGATTTCGCCCATGTCTATGACTTTGACACCCCGGAAACCCTCTCCATCTTGGGCGGCGCGGTGAGCGATATTGCGGAAATGCCCCTGCGGGAGATCGCCAGCACGGTTTTGAGCCTGTACCGGGCGGAGCAAAGGGAAAATCGCACATTTGCGCAAACTCCAAACAGGCAGTATCATGATGGCAGGACAAAACAGGAAAGGAGCGTTGAACATGGAACTGACATATCGAACGGAGGGCGACTACCGTCTGCCCAATCTGGAAGCGCCGGAGGCCCCGAAGGTCGGAAAATATGGGATGCTGCGGCGCAGTTACCTTCAGACCCACAGGAACGCCTACTACACGGGGATGCTCCTCAGCGGCAGGCTGAACGCCCATCTGGAGAAGATCGACCGGCAGGCCACGGAGATGGTGGAGCAGTTGACGGCGCGGATGGCGCGGGAGCAGGGCGTGACGGAGGAGCTGAAGGCCAGCGATCAGATGAAGTGGGTGGGCCTGATGAACAACACCCGGGCAGCAGCGGAGGAAGTGGCGCTGACAGAGCTGGTCTACGCGGACACATAAGCGGCCCGCTTATTGCTGGGGAAGAACTTCCGCAGGCCCCTGTTGACGGGACATCCGCTACTGCCGGACTTCAAAACAGCCACCATGATTTTAATGCCCGCACGGACATCCCCTACTATCATGAGGACAGCGAGAAACAGGAATTACTCCGCATCAGCGACGCCCTAAAAGACCATAGGACCGAGATCGCCGCGTTCTTTGAAGCCCATGAGGGCAGAAAAGAGCGCGGCGATTTCATTAAGGGCTTCTTTGACAACACCTATGTGGAGAAAATTTTGAGCAATGGCCAGCGGGCCGGGTATCGGGCATGGGACGATGTGCTGAACCTCTGGCGCGGGACGTACCTCTCCCGCGAGAAAGAGGAATTCCTTCGGTGGCCCCATGTTGCCGACACCATCTACGGGATGATCCTGCTGCACCAGTGGCTCGACCCGGATGAGCGCCCCCTGCCCAGCGAAGCGGAACAAGTCTCTCTCATAGAACAGGCAGAAGCAGAAAAGGCTTCGGCTTTTATTTTGCCCCAGGAGGCCATTGACTATGTTCTGTGCGGAAGGTACTCACCGTCCAAACTCCGCATCTATGACCAGTATCAGAAGCAGGAAAGCAGACAGGAAAATGCCAAATTCCTGAAAGTGGAATACGGCGTAGGCTCCTATTCCAACGCTATCCCCAGCAGCGGCTTTAGGGTAGACCACGACAGCACGGGCATCACCATCTCCCGCGACTACGGCGACCCTGACGGGAAATTCCTGCTGACCTGGGCCAAGGTGGAAAAGCGTATTGGGGAACTGATTGCCGCTGGACGCTACCTGAACCGGGCTGAAAAAGAGCATTATCCGCAATACCGGGCACAGGTAGAGCAGCGGAAGGCCCGTTGGGACATCGCAGCGGAGATTTGCTCCATCATTGATGATTATGTGGATTTCAAAACACGGACCGGTGAAACGGACCCATACAAGGAACTCCTACTTGCCAGAACGTGTGCGAACTCCTTTAGAATAGGGGAAAAGAAGTGCTATGTTCTGTCAGGAGATAATCTCTTTGTCCTACCCACCCTGCGAAACGCCATGCAGACGATCATCCGGGACAAGACCCACCTGACGGAACGCTGTGAGGCTGTGCTGGCTGATCTGAGCGGTCCCCTTGCCACACCGCTGGAACCCACCGAGGAGGAGCTGAATCCTCCGCCCCCTCCAAAAAAGGAATACCGCTTAACTCTGGGTGTCACGGTGTACCTGGGGGCGCAGGAGTATGAGCTGCTGGCCTATAATGAGCAGACCGTCCGGCTCTATGACCCGACCTTTCCTATTTTCAATAAGGAGCTGCCCCGTGAGGAATTCGACCGTCTGCTGGCGGAGAACCCGCTGAACGACAGACTGCTTCAGGTGGCGGAGAACGCGGCACTTGTGGCTGACGCCGAAGAACCGGATGCCGGGGAATCGCCGGACGCCCCGCTGCCCGTGGGACGGATCGACTTCCTGGGCACGAACGGCAGCGTGGGCGAAAGCGTGGAGTACACCGGCGCGGAGGAATTTGTGGCGGCAATCAAGGAAGAAAACCATGCCGGCGCGCCCATGCGGATCGTCCTCTACCGAGACGGCCAGGGCCAGACCATTCCCCAGGACTTCCTTGCCGAACTGGACCCGCCGCCCCAGGGCTTCCAGGTCATTGACATGGTGCAGGCGCAGTTGGGGCGGGCAAAATGGCTCATTAACGCTTACTGTATGGAGGTCTTTGAGCAGGAGGCCGACTTCTCCGACCTCTCTCATGTCCCCCTGGCGTTCAGCTCCACCAGCGACAGCGCCCACACCGTAGAGATCAGTGTGGACTTGGTATCGTTCCGCCTGTCCTATCTGGTGGACGGCTCAGAGGCTGCTTCCATCCAATGCGCCGGCTTCCATGACCTGAATGAACTTCTCGCCAACCTGGATTTTGACGAGATGGTGGCCTTTGCGGAGGAGGAGTACAACAAACAGCAGACTCAGAAAAAGCAGACGGAAGTGCAGCAGACAGAGGATGACCCTTTCCCGGAGATAGACCCCGCCGCCATCCGCAGAACTCTTGCAGAAAGAGGCATTGTGGACGGAAAAGTCATTGACCCGGATAAACTGAATGCCGACCCCTTTATTCAGCGGGTCATGGCCGATGCGGAACAGGCTTCCGCCCGTGCGCCACAGTCTGATGAACGCTTTTCCCCCATCGAAACTGAGAACGGCTACGCTGTGTGGGACAACATTCGAGATGAGATTTATGTGGATGATGAGGGCGTCAGTGAGGAATTTACCAGCCGGTGGCAGGCGGGGGGGGACGCCCGCCAGTTGAACCAGGTGAACCCCCTCGCCCGGTATTATGGGGAGGGCGAAACCATCCTGATCCGGCAGTACCCCAACGGCCAGTATTATGTCCAATATTGCTATGACGATCAGGATAACACGGTGTATGCAACGGCGAGTGGCTTTGATACCTTTGAGCAGGCCGAAGCAGCACTTTATACCCATCGGCCCCAAGCAAAAAAAGACCCCATCGCCGCCCAGGACCTCGCGTACCGGCAGGCAGCGGAATATTGGTCCGGCGACGAGCATCTTGTGATTTTCCGGGAACCGAACGGGACCTTCTGCAATCAGTACGGCTTCATTTCCGGCAGGGTGACGCCCACGACCGGGAGCTTTGCCAAACTGGAGGAGGCGGAGAAACAACTTTATGCGGACCGCCCTCTGGCCCAAAAGGTCCAGGCACGGGAGAAGCCGCCCGCCCATGCCCCGGTGGACCGGGACGAAGCGGAGCGCCGCTATCAGGTGGTGGTCTACCACCACCTGGAAAACGGCATGGATGAGAAAACGGAATACGCGACGCTGGAGGAGGCGGAACAGGCAGCGCGGGGCTATTTAGACGGTACGATGGAAGCAGACGGCTTTGCCTATGAGGGCGCGGCTGTCTACGATCTGCTGGAAAAGAAATGGCTCCGCGTAATCGGGGACTTCCCCACGCTGGAACTACCTGCCGCAAAAGAAGGAACTGAACCGAAACCGCCGGCAGCGCCTATGCCCACGCAAGAAGGCACAGAGAAGGCAGCGGAGTATCTGTTCGATCAGGAGCGTATTGTTGTCTTTCAATCCCCCAGCGGCAAGTTTTATAACCATTATGGCTACGATGTGCAGAGTGGGTTTTCCAATGTAATAGCGGGCGGTTTTGATACCTTTGAAGAAGCTGAAAAGGCATTGTACTCCCATCGGCCCAAAGCTGAAAGGGTTTTGAAACCGGCTGAAAGGGAAAATACAGTGGGAACGGCTGAAAAGGGCGCGGAAAGTTCAGCAGATGGGCACGACCAGGGCGGTAAGGAGCCAACTCTGGCCCCACCCCAGCCCCAGCGCAGGGCCAGGGTTTCCCCCTTTGTCCTCCATCCTGAAGTTCCCAACGCAGACCGGCATGAGTACCACATCACCGATGACGCCCTGGGCGTGGGAACCCCTGGGGAGCGGTTCAACAACAATGTCCGGGCCATCCGCCTGCTGAAAAGGCTGGAGGCCGAGGACCGGCTTGCCACCCCAGAGGAACAGGAGGTATTGGCGCGGTATGTGGGCTGGGGCGGTTTGGCAGACTGCTTTGACGAGCGCCACAGCAAGTACGCCGAGCTGAAAGCCCTGCTCACCGAGGAGGAATATGCCGCGGCCAGGGAGTCCACCCTGACGGCCTTTTACACCCCGCCCGTGGTCATCCGATCTATCTATCAGGCGCTCACGAATATGGGCTTCCAGACCGGAAATCTGCTGGAGCCGTCCTGCGGCATCGGCAACTTCATCGGTATGCGCCCGGAGGCCCTGGCGGACTCTAAAATCTACGGCGTGGAGTTGGACGGCATCTCAGGCCGCATCGCCCAGCAACTCTATCAACAATCGTCTATCGCTGTCCAGGGGTTTGAAAAAACAGACCTCCCGGACAGCTTTTTTGACGCCGCCATCGGGAATGTGCCCTTCGGCTCCTTCAAGGTGATCGACAAGCGGTATGACCGATACAATTTCCTCATTCACGACTACTTCTTTGCCCGGACGCTGGATAAGGTCAGGCCGGGCGGTGTCATCGCCTTTGTCACCAGCAAGGGCACGATGGACAAGGACACCCCCACTGTGCGGAAGTACCTTGCCCAGCGCGCCGACCTGCTGGGGGCCATCCGCCTGCCCAACAACACTTTCAAGGACGCCGCGGGAACGGATGTGACCAGCGACATCCTCTTTTTGCAGAAGCGGGACGCCCTCTCCAGCGAGGAACCGGATTGGGTACACCTGAACACCGACGCCAACGGGCTGAAAATGAACCAGTATTTTATTGACCACCCGGAGATGGTCATGGGCGAAATGCGGGAGGTCAGCGGCCCTTATGGGCCGGAAACCGCCTGCCTGCCCATTGAGGGTCGGGACCTGGGAGAACAGCTTGCCGCCGCCATTCAGAATATCCGAGGCTCCATCACCGAGTATGTCATGGACGACCCGGAAATCGAGGGCGAGGACAAGTCCATCCCCGCGGACCCGGAGGTACGAAATTTCAGCTATACCATCGTGGACGGCAAGGTGTACTACCGGGAAAACAGCCGCATGAACCCGGTAGAGGTGTCCGTGACAGCGGCCAACCGCATCAAGGGGCTGATCGGCATACGGGACTGTGTGCGGACGCTCATTGAGTACCAGACCGAGGACTGGCCCGACCAGGACATTCAGGCCCAGCAGCGGAAGTTGAACGCTCTTTACGACGCCTTTGTGGACAAGTACGGGCGGATCAACTCCCGCGCCAACAGCTCCGCGTTCAGCATGGACAGCGCCTACTTCCTCCTGACCTCCCTGGAGGTGCTGGACGATGAGCGCAACTTTGTCCGCAAGGCGGATATGTTTACCAAGCGCACCATCAAGCAGAGGGTCACGATCACCCATGTAGATACCGCGTCCGAGGCCCTGGCCGTATCACTGGCTGAAAAGGCAAAGGTGGACATGGACTATATGGCGGAGCTGACCGGCAAGACCGAGCAGGAGGTCTACGCCGACCTGACCGGCGTGATCTTCCTGAACCCCATGCACGGGTATGGCGGTGGCTCCGAGGAAAAGTACCTCACCGCGGACGAATACCTCTCCGGGAATGTGCGGGAGAAGCTGGAATGGGCAAAACGAAGCGCCGAACTGTACCCGGAGGACTACACCGCCCATGTCCAGGCGTTGGAACGGGTGCAGCCGGTGGACCTGACCGCCAGCGAGATCGCCGTCCGGCTGGGGGCTACTTGGCTGCCCACAGAGGTCATTGACCAATTTATCTATGAACTGTTCGGGACTTCCCCCCGCAGTCAGCGGATGATACGCAGCCATTACTCCCAGCACACCGGCGCATGGAATATCGAAAGTAAATTTGCCGACAGGGGCAATATCAAGGCGGAGAACACCTACGGCACCACCCGTGTCAATGGCTACAAGATCATAGAGGAAACCCTGAACCTCCGGGATTTGCGTATTTTTGACTATGTGGAGGACAAATACGGCAACCGTGTTCCTGTCCTGAACAAGAAGGAAACGGCTATCGCCCAGGGCAAGCAGCAGCTTATCAAGCAAGCGTTCCAGGACTGGATATGGAAAGACCCGGCCCGGAGGGAGCGGCTGACGCGGCTCTACAACGACAAATTCAACAGCATACGGCCCCGTGAGTACGATGGAAGTCATCTGAACTTTGTAGGCATCAACCCGGAGATCACCCTGCGGCCCCATCAGGTGAACGCCATCGCCCACATCCTCTACGGAGGGAACACCCTGCTGGCCCATGTGGTGGGAGCAGGGAAAACATTTGAAATGGTAGCTGCCGCCCAGGAGAGCAAGCGGCTGGGGCTGTGCCAAAAAAGCCTGTTCGTGGTGCCCAACCACCTGACGGAGCAGTGGGCGTCGGAGTATTTGCAGCTCTACCCCTCTGCCAATATTCTGGTGGCGACCAGGAAGGACTTTGAAACCAAGAACCGCAAGCGGTTCTGCGGCAGGATCGCCACCGGCGACTATGATGCCATCATTATCGGACACAGCCAGTTTGAGAAAATCCCGGTGAGTGTGGAGCGCCAGCGGTATCTCCTGGAACAGCAGCGGAGTGAGGTCCTGAACGGCATCGCGGAACTGAAAGCCAACCACGGGGAACGCTTCTCCATCAAGCAGATGGAGCGCACAAAAAAGTCCATTGACGCCAAGTTAGCAAAGTTGAACGACCAGAGCCGTAAGGATGATGTGGTCACATTTGAAGAACTGGGCATTGACCGCCTCTTTGTCGATGAAGCCCACTACTACAAAAACCTCGCCGCCTTTTCCAAAATGCGGAATGTGGGCGGCATCAGCCAGACGGAGGCCCAGAAGTCCAGCGACCTCTATATGAAATGCCGCTATCTGGACGAGCTGACCGGGGGCCGGGGCGTTGTGTTCGCCACAGGCACCCCCATCTCCAACACCATGGTGGAGATGTATACCATGCAGAAGTATTTGCAGTACCACGTCCTGGAAGAACACGGCCTGCTCAATTTTGACGCCTGGGCGTCTACCTTTGGCGAGACTGTCACCGCCATCGAGCTGGCCCCGGAGGGCACCGGCTACCGGGCCAAGACCCGGTTCTCCCGGTTCTATAACCTCCCGGAACTCATGTCCATGTTTAAGGAAGTGGCGGACATCCAGACAGCGGATATGCTCAACCTCCCTGTCCCCAAGGCCAACTACCACAACATCGTCCTGAAACCCTCGGAACAGCAAGAGGAGATGGTGGCGGCGCTGGGAGAGCGGGCGGAGAAGGTCCGCAATAGGATGGTGGACAGCACCGAGGACAATATGCTGCTTATCACCAACGACGGGCGCAAGCTGGCCCTGGACCAACGGCTCCTCAACCCCTTGCTCCCGGACAGCGACACCAGCAAGATCAACGCCTGTGCTGGGGATGTGTTTGATATATGGCAGCGCACAGCGGACCAACGTTCCGCGCAGATGGTATTCTGCGACCTCTCCACCCCTGGCAAGAACCGGCCCATTGAAATGGTCCCAAACGAGCAGGGCGGCTACGAGATGGCGGAATTTCAGAATGTCTACGATGACCTGCGGAATAAGCTGATTGCCAGAGGGATACCAGCCGAAGAAATAGCCTACATTCACAGCGCCAACACGGAGACACAGAAAAAGGAACTGTTTGGCAAAGTGCGCTCCGGGCAGGTCCGGGTGCTGATCGGCTCCACCCAGAAGATGGGCGCGGGCACCAATGTCCAGAAGAAACTCGTGGCGCTCCATCATCTGGACTGTCCCTGGCGGCCTAGCGACCTTCAGCAACGGGAGGGCCGGATCATCCGGCAGGGCAACGAGAACAATGAGGTGGACATCTATACCTATGTTACCGAGAACACCTTTGACAGCTACCTCTATCAGCTGGTGGAGGGCAAGCAGAAGTTCATCGGGCAGATCATGACCAGCAAATCCCCGGTCCGGTCCTGCGAGGATATAGATGAAACCGCCCTGTCATATGCGGAAATCAAGGCGCTCTGCACCGGAAATCCCCATATCAAGGAGAAGATGGACCTGGACATTGATGTGCAGCGGCTCCGGCTCCTGAAAGCCAACCACCTTAGCCAGCGGTACGCTCTGGAGGATCAGATCATCAAGGAGCTGCCCCAGCAGATCGCCAAGTATGAACAGTATATCGAGGGTTATCTTTCCGATATGGACCGGCTGAAGGAGAACACCCACCCCAATGAGGACGGCTTCTCCCCCATGGAGGTGGAGGGGACCGTCTACACCGACAAAAAAGCCGCAGGCAGCGCCATCCTCGCCGCCTGCAAAGCCATGACCAGCCCCGAACCTGTCCCCCTGGGCCAGTACCGGGGCTTTTCTATGGACCTGTCCTTTGCAAGCCTGACCAGGGAGTTCAAGGTCACGCTGAAAGGGGCGCTGTACTACACCACGAACCTCGGCACAGATGTTTTTGGCAACATTCTCCGCCTGGACAATCTGCTGGAAAGCATGGAGGAGCGGATCAGCACCTGCCGGGAACAGTTGGAAAATACCAGGATGCAGCTCGAAAACGCCAAACTGGAGGTGGATAAGCCCTTTCCCCAGGAGGACGAGCTGAAAAGAAAGTCCGCCCGCCTGGATGAATTGAACATCCTGCTGAACATGGACAAGCGGGAGAGCGAGATCGTGGATGGAGATGTAGGGGATGAAGTCACCGCCCCCGCCCGTGGCAGTCCCGACCGCGAACGCTGAAAGAGTGAGAAATGTCTGACCCTCAAAAACATGATACGGGAGCAAGCCGCAGACTTGCCCCCGTACATAGTTTGTTGTATCATTTCCGCGGATGGGTGTCCCACGCCCACCTGTATACGGTATCAAAATTCATGATAGAATGGAGTTGAATGCTATGGCAACCTATCTCACAGGTGACACACATGGGAACTTTCTCCGCGTGGACACCTTTTGCCGCGCAATGGAAACAACAAAATCCGATACCATAATCATCCTTGGTGATGCTGGTTTCAATTATTACCTGAATGACCGCGACACCCGCGCAAAAGAGTATGCCAGCGCCATTCCGGTCAAATTCTTCAGTATCCACGGCAACCATGAAGCCAGGCCCCAGCGCATCCCATCCTATATGGAAGGAGAATACTGCGGCGGGAAAATTCTCTATGAGGAAGCATTTCCGAACATCCTCTTTGCTGTTGACGGCGAGATTTACAATTTCGATGGGTACAAGTGTATCGTGATCGGGGGCGCGTACAGTGTGGATAAGCACTACCGGCTGGGGGGCGGGGGGGGGTGGGGGCCGGGGGGGGAGGTTTCCGGGT
>OATJ01000875.1_pt1 | contig 14215 bp, 8 predicted proteins | sample 1516661 | NCBI WGS metagenome assembly OATJ01 (sample SAMEA2579951, study PRJEB22360) | human gut metagenome
GGCACCAGAAACGGATACCCGGCATTGCAGTGATAGAGAAAGCAGAGCGGCTGGTTCTCAAAGCCCTGATTTTCGATCTCATCCGTGAATACGATCTCCCGGCTGCCGTAAGTCATCTCAATCGTTCGTCTGAGCACCAGGTTTTCACCAAAGATCTGTGCCTCCCGCATCTCCCCGGACACCAAAATCTTATACTCCTCTTTCTCCCAGAACGCGTCCATGGAGATCTTTTCCGCGGGAGTTGTTCTCATCCGTCCGTGAACCGGATACTCTACACCGTCCACCACCCGGTTTCCATGGACATTTCCAAGACCGCAGGTGAACATCGCGCCGCCCATAATGGAGCGCACTGCCTCGTCCCCCGCGGTATCATAGGGATTCCGCCCCTGAAGTCCCGGCTTTGTGAGGAGGCTTAAATTGATCCCCTTATAACGGATCCAGGCCGGGTCCAGACATTTATCGAGCATCAGCGGAAGCTCCAGCGGTCCATTATGGATCATTGCACAGCGAAGCCCCGCTGCCCGCCCGTCCTGAAATTCCATCTGACGGACTCCGGCGACCTGATCCATATGACCGCAGACCGCCATCAGTTTTTTCTGATCTGTCATCTATTTTGCCTCCGGATATTCGTTGCACAGCAGACGATACGGTGCTTCATCCTCCTCGATCTCCGGGAATCTTCCCATCTTCTCATAGAAACGGTTATCCACGTTATCGTCGTTGCACTGGCTGACCTCACCTAAGAGAACCGGACCGCTTCCCTCTTCCACCTCAAAATCATGGTACATATATGGGTAGATGGAAATACTCTCACCGGGTGTCAGGCGCACCTGTGTTCCTGCCGGAACGACCATTTCTCTTCCGTCAACATGGACATGAACATCATTTACCTTATCAAGGTCCTCATCCTTTGTGGAATTGTATACACGGATCAGCACATTTCCGCCGCCGCGGTTGATGATATCCTCCATCTTGGACCAGTGGAAGTGCATTGGGGAATACTGTCCTTCTTTGATGTACAGGAGTTTTTCCGCATAGGATTTTGTATATTTGTCCTTCATTTTCAGGTTTCCGTTCCGGATCGTGATCAGGGAGAACCCGACTTTATCAAAATCCCCGAGACCGTAGTCTGTGATGTCCCAGCCTAACATATTGTCGCGGATCTCATCGTAATCATGTCCTTTTTCCTTCCACTCTTCCGGTGTGAAATTACAGAATGGCGGGATCGCAAAGCGGTATTCCCTGATCATCTGTTCCATCTCTTTTAAAGCCGCGTTGATCTCACTGCGTTTCATACAAACTTCCTCCTGTCCCTGATATGCAGGAACGCCGATCCTTTCGGTCCGGCGTTCCATTGCGTTACATGGTTCAGTAACTGTCCGCCGCGCGGAAGCTACCGTTATTTTAATTCATTTTCGTGTTGATTTCCAGCTTATTGCTTTATTAGTTCTTCTTCAGAACAGATACACCAGTATCGCTCACAGCGCCGCCGAGTTCTTCTCCCTCTAATGCTCTCACTGCTGCCTTAACGCCCTCTTTACCCATGACATCCGGGTTCTGAGCCATGGTGCAGAGGAGATATCCATCGTTGATGAGGTTCATGATCGCATCGGATTTATCGAAGCCTACGCCTACGATGTCTGTCTTTCCGGATGCCTTGATCGCATTACCGGTACCGGTTGTGGATCCCTCGTTGCAGCCGAAGATACCGACAACACCCTGTGTGATATAGTTTTCAGCGATGGTCTGGGACTTCGCTGCGTCACCTTCGCCGTACTGGGTCTCCATAAGCTCGTAGCCTTTTCCTTCGAATGCGGAACGGAAGCCGGCTTCTCTCTTAACTGTGGAATCTGTTGCTGCGTTTACGTTTACGATACCGATCTTACCGGATGTGATGCCTGCTGCCTCGAGAGCTTTGATCATCTCATCGCCTGCTGTCTTACCGGCTGCCTCGTTGTCTGTGGAGAAGGTTGCCTCTGCCTCTACGTTTGCCGGAGAGTCAACATACACGATCTTCACGCCTGTGGAAGCTGCTTCCTTTAATGCGGAAGAGATCGCATCCGGGCCGTTTGCTGCTACGATGATCGCCTCATAGCCGCCTGCGACTGCGTTGTTCACACACTCGATCTGCTGCGCATCGTCCTTTGTGTTCGGGGACATGAAGCTTACGGTTACGCCAAGTGCCTTTGCCTCTGCCTGAGCACCCTCATTTAAGGTTACCCAGTGCTGATCGATGGAGTCCATGGTGATCAGCGCGATCTTCCAGTCCTTTGTTGCTGTCACGTCGGTTGTTCCTGCTGCATCCTCAGTGTTGCCTGCCTTGATGACAGAGACACCTGTATCCGTTACAAGACCGCCAAATGTCTCGCCCTGAAGCGCGCGGACAGCTGCCTCAACACCGTCTCTACCCATGAGATCCGGGTTCTGAGCCATTGTGCAGAGAAGATATCCGTCGTTGATAAGGTTCATGATCGCGTCAGATTTATCGAAGCCAACGCCGATGATGCCTGTATTGCCGGATGCCTTGATGGCATTACCGGTACCGGTCGTGGAACCTTCGTTACAGCCGAAGATACCGACAACGCCCTGTGTAATGTAGTTCTCAGCGATGGTCTGGGACTTCGCCGCGTCACCTTCGCCATACTGGGTCTCCATAAGTTCAAAATCGGTTCCTTCGAATGCCTTGCGGAATCCGGCTTCTCTCTTAACGGTGGAATCAGTTGCCGCATTTACGTTTACAATACCGATCTTACCGGATGTAACGCCTGCGTCCTTGAGTGCTTTTAACATCTCATTTCCTGCTGTTGTACCGGCAGCCTCGTTGTCTGTAGAGAAGGTTGCCTCTGCCTCCACATTTGCCGGGGAATCAACGTATACGATCTTAATGCCCGCGTCCTTTGCTTCCTTCAGTGCGGAAGAGATCGCGTCCGGGCCGTTTGCCGCTACGATGATCGCCTGATAGCCACCTGCGACTGCGTTATTTACGCACTCGATCTGCTGCGCGTCATCCTTTGTGTTCGGGGACATGAAGCTTACTGTCACGCCGAGCTCTTTCGCCTCTTCCTGAGCACCCTCGTTTAAGGTTACCCAGTGCTGGTCGATGGAGTCCATGGTGATCAGCGCGATCTTATAATCGCCGACTTCTTTGGACGGTGCACCCGTTGTGGACTCTGCCTCTGCGGACGCAGCTGCGGATTCTGCGGGTTTCTGGCTGAACCAGTCGGTGATGCTGGCTGCCGCAAGGGCTGCACAGCTTAACAGTGCGAACAATCTCTTTTTCATAAAAATCCTCCTTAAGATTTTCTTATATGTAACTCCCGTATACCATGGGAGTTAGATATCCATGTAACGATATTTCCGGACCAGCATCCTGCTTATTCTCATGCAGGACCGCGGACCGACTGTTGCTGCAAAATGCCGCAGACACAAAACAGTTTTTTCTCTGTCTTATTTGGATGCTTTCTTTCCGAAGTTTCCGGAACGAACGACAACATCAAGAAGTACAGAGAATACAACGATGATACCGATGACAAGTCTCTGGATGCCGACCTGTGCACCGATCATGTTCAGACCATTCTCCAGTGTCTGCCATACAGCCGCACCAGCAAAGGTTCCGAGCAGAAGTCCTGTTCCGCCGAGCGGGGAGATGCCGCCGATAACGCCGGCCGCAACGCCGTACATCTCGTACATGTTTCCTGCTTCCATGTTGCCCATTCCTGCCTGTGCGCAGAGGATATAACCAACGACACACGCGCAGACAGCACTTACCAGATATGCCTTAATTGTTGTATTTACAACATTCACACCGGACAGTTTCGCAGCATCCACGTTGGAGCCGATCGCGTAAATATGTCTTCCTGTGCGGGTCTTTGAGAGCAGGAAGAAGAAGATCAGAAAGATCACGAGAGCGATCCAGAAGGTGTTGTAAACACCAAGTGTCTTTCCATAGTAGAAGACGTTCTGGAACTTATCCCCTGCTTCCTTTCCGATACCTGTGGCGATGGCATCCGTGTTTCGGTTGTTGTTGACCATGTAGGCAACGCCTCGTGTCACGAACATGGTACCCAGGGTAGCGATGAACGGCGGAAGCTTGAACTTTCCGACTAACATTCCGTTGATCACTCCGGTAACCAGGCAGCACGCCATCGCAACCGCCATCGCAACGAACGGATTGACGCCCATCGCCATCAGGGTTGCCGAGATCATGGCGCTCATTCCGACCATGGAACCGATCGAGAGATCGATGTTTCCGGTGATCAGAAGATAGCTCTGTCCGACGCCGATCAGAAGGTACTTTGACATGGAACGCAGAAGGTTCATGACGTTCTGTCCTGCAAATACTTTACGGTCGATGAGACCGAATGCTACATAGATGATGATCAGTCCCGCGAATGCCGTGATGACCGCGCCCATTCCGCGTGTCCCCAGGATCCGCTTTACTGTACTCTGCTTCTTTTCATTCATTCTCCTGTCCTCCCTCAGCTAACCTGTTGTTTCTTCTCAAATTCGGTAGCGAACTTCAGAACCTCATTCTGGCTTGTCTCCTTCGCCATGACTTCGCCGGTGATCTTTCCGTCGCACATGACGATGACGCGGTCCGCGATTCCCAGGACTTCCGGCATCTCCGAGGAGACGAACATAACGGCAATGCCCTGTTTCTTTAACTGGTTCATCAGGTTGTAGATCTCGACCTTCGCGCCTACATCGATGCCTCGTGTCGGCTCATCGAAGATCACGACTCTGGAATTTCTCGCCAGCCACTTTCCGACAACCACTTTCTGCTGGTTTCCTCCGGAAAGATTGCCCGCGTTGACCTCCACCGTCGGGGTCTTGATCAGGAGGTCCTTCACCGCCTTCTCGCAGAGGTCGTCCTCCTTTTTACTGCTGATCACGCCGAGCTTGCTGCAGATGAGGTCCAGGTTCGGGAGTGCCAGGTTATGACGGATGCTGAGTTTCGTGCAGAGACCGTCTTTTTTCCGGTCCTCCGGCGCCAGTACGATCCCGGCTTTGATCGCGTCCATCGGACAGGTGATCTTCACTTCTTTTCCGTCCAGCCAGATCTCCCCGCTGGTCTTCGGGTCAACTCCGAAGATCGCTCTCGTTGTCTCGGTACGTCCCGCTCCCATCAGTCCCGCGAATCCGACGATCTCGCCCTCATAGAGGGAGAAATTGATGTCGCGGACGAGATGTCCGGCATTTAAGTTTTTCACCTCGAAGATCTTCTTTCCTTTCGGGCAGGAGACTCTCGGGAACTGTTCCTTGATCTCACGGCCGACCATGTTTGCGATGATCTGTTCCATCGTCATATCTGCGAAATTTCCGTCTGTGATATACTGACCGTCACGCATAATCGTCACCCGGTCCACGATGGCCTTCAGCTCCTCCAGACGATGGGAAATATAGACGATTCCGCAGCCGTCTGCCTTTAACTGGCGGATGATCCGGAAGAGCTCCTCGATCTCTTTTGCTGTCAGGGAAGAAGTCGGCTCATCCATGATCAGGATCTTCGCGTGGATCGAAAGTGCCTTCGCGATCTCGACCATCTGCTGTTTGGATACCGGAAGATCGCCGACGGTCTGTCTCGGGTCGATGTCGATCTTCAGATCGCCGAGGATCTTTGCCGCCTCTGCCTCCATCTCCCGGTCATTTAAGACGATCCCGTTGACCTTCTCTCTTCCGAGGAACATGTTTTCCGCGACCGATAAGTGGCGGCACATGTTTAACTCCTGGTGGATGATCGCAACGCCGACGTCCTGTGCCTGCTTCGGCGTCAGATTGTCATATTCCGTTCCGAATATGGTCATCGTTCCGCTGTCTTTTGTATAAACACCGCTTAAGATCTTCATCAGTGTAGATTTTCCTGCTCCGTTCTCCCCGAGAAGCGCCATGACCTCTCCCGACCGGAGTTCGAAATTTACATGATCCAGGGCTTTGACGCCCGGGAATGTCTTGACGATGTCTTTCATTGAAACAATTACTTCGCCCATCTTCTCCCCCACTTTCCAGTTTTGGTTTCTCGTTTGATCCGGTCTACCGGGTCGTTTTATGTGTGCGAAAATATGCCCTGCACATCCTTTTGTGGCTATATTTCTAATGTTTTTCCTGTAACTGCAGGGATTCCGGACAGTTACATTCTTTTTGTGGTTTCTCCGCAAATCCCGGCATTTTCATTTTTTACAGGTTCATGGCGACACAGAGTGCCGCGATATCTCCGATTGATTCCCCGAGTCCCGCCGGAACGATCCGGCAGATCTCTACGCCCGGTTTCAGTGCTTCTTTCCGGATCTTTTCTTCCATGGAAGCTCTCAGATACTTCTCCGCCCGGACGAAAATACTTCCGATGACGATCACCTCCGGATTTAAAAGGTCGATCAGGATCGCCAGCATGCTTCCAAGATGTTCTCCTGTCTGCGCCCAGATCTGCAACGTCTCCGGATCTCCTTCTTCCGCCCGTTTTCCTAGCTCCGCCGCGGTTCCTTTTCCGTACTGGGCGATCCCGCCGCCGCTCACATATCCTTCGTACGAGCCGGACTTTCCGTAGCCAACGTGTCCATCCTCAAAAAGCCGTACATGACCGATCTCCCCGGCCAGCCCGCATGTTCCTTCGTAGAGCTTTCCGTTTAAGATCAGCCCCGCGCCGATCCCGGTCCCGAAGGTAAGAAAGATCATGTTCTCCGCGCCTTTTCCGGCTCCGAACTGCCATTCCGCCACGGCACAGGCATCCGCATCATTTCTTAAATATGCCGGAAGTCCGAACCGCTCCGTCAGCATATCCGTAATCGGAACTTCGTCCCATCCCGGAAGATTCGGAGGTCCCAGGATCACACCCGTCCTGCTGTTTAACGGTCCGCCGCAGCTGACGCCGATCGCTTTCGTCTGATCTGTTTTCAGATCCGCAACGCTCTGAAAGATCATTTCCAGAGTTTCTCCCTTCGTTGTCGTCGCGAATCGCTTCTTTTCAAGGATCGTTCCGTTCTCGTCTCCACGAACGATGGCTGTTTTCGTCCCGCCGATATCGATTCCTATATACTCGTTCATATAGACCTCCCCTGTTAGTTCCATCTTACATGAAAAATGTCCCCCGTAACAGAGGACAATCCTACGGTTATGGGGGACAATATTTTGATGTATACAACAGGACGGGGCAGCTCCAATCCTACCTCACAATTCTCTTAAACTCACTCTTCTCATACACTGCCGCCACCTTCCCCTGCTCCACGACGAGCAGTCGGTCCGAGATATCAAGCGTATCGGAGATACTCGCGGTGATCATGAGTATCGCCGTCCCCTGTTTCTGGATCTGGCGCAGCACATTTAAAATTCTCATGCGGCAGAACATGTCGCCCTTTGCGAGCGGCTGGATGCAGACCATGATCCGCGGACGCAGAAGATTCATCTTATGATAGAGCAGGGCAAACTGGTCTTCCTGCGGAATATCGCGCACACAGGGCGCGTCGATCACCGGCCCCACGAGCGGCAGATATTCTGAATGGATGCTCCTATAGATCTTCCCCGGAATCAGGCTTTTTTTGAGTTTTCGGTCTAGGAGAAATGTCAGGTTCTCCATGTAGCTCCCATCCAGAAACAGCAGCCGGTTTACCCCGTCCGCCGGGATCACGGCGATCCCCTCATCGAGATAATCCGCCGCTTTTTTCTGCGTGTAGGTCACATGTTCCACTGTGATCCATCCTGATCTGCACCGCTTCTTCCCGGTCATCAGATCCATCATGTCCCCTGCGATCTTATTCTCCTTGTCGAGGATCGTCATACACTCACCGCGGTGCAGGATGAAGCGAAGACCATTTAAATTTCCGACTCCCACGGTGTGAAAGTGCAGGATCCCGTCATCCTCGGCATCCTGATCATTCTCCGTGGACATGATCTTCCATTCTGAGATGTACGGTGCCATCTTTTCGTCCGTCATCTCATCCCGCTCAAAGACCTTGTAGATGTGACCGTCCGAAAAAAGTGCGGTCCGGTCCGCGATCTTAAAGAGCTCCTGGTGGTGGTTTCCCACATAGAGCACGGAGATCCCCTCTTTCCGGATCTTCTTTAACATCTGCTGGAACTCGAAGAGCTCATACTGGCTCAAATAGTTCGCCGGGTTATCCACGATAATGAGATGACAGCCCGAAAGCAGCGCCTTTCCGAGCTCCACAAAGCATCTCTCAAGCTCTGTCAGGTTCTCCACTCTCTTTTCCAGGTCCACTTTCAGCCCTTTTTCCTCAAAAAAGCGGACCGCCTGGCTAAAGATCACCTGCTCATTGATAAAATATTTCCGGAAACCTTCCCGCAGGATAAAAAGGTTGTCCACAACGCTGAGTCCCTGCACGAGATGGCTCTTCTGCTCGATCAGCGCCACCTTGTTGGACTCGCCGCTGCTGTAGGCGTAGCTATTTACAACGTTTCCGTCATACCACACGGATCCCAGGCTGATCGGATCGTTCCGGCAGATCAGATCCACCATCTCTTTCTGGCCTTTCCGGTTCCGAGCCACTAGGCCAACGATCTCCCCGGCAAACATCTGGAATTCCAGATCATCCAAGAGCAGCTCTCCGTCCCGTTCAAGATCGACATGCGATATTCGAAGAAGTTCTTTTCTCATCGCCATCCTCCCTGACGATCCCCGTCGCGCACCAGCGGAAGCTCCACTATGACATCAGTTCCGATCCCCTCTTTGCTGTAGACATGGATTCCGTACTCCTCGCCGAAGAGGAGCCTGATCCGCCTGTTCACGTTCACCACCGCGATCCCGCCGCGGGCCGGCTTCTTCTCCTCCTCTTTTTCCGGGACATCTGTCTCCACATCAAGACGGCGCAGTTTTTCATTCAGTTCCTTCAGTTTTTCGTCCGTCATTCCGCGTCCATCATCGGAAATTCTGATGTAGAGCCGTTCCTCACTCGCACTGATCCGGATCACAAGATGACCTTTTCCGATCTTTCGCTCGATCCCGTGGTAGATGGAATTTTCCACGATCGGCTGCAATGTCAGCTTCGGAAGTTTGCACTGCAGAAAATCCATCTCCGTGAAATCGTCGTCCGGATCCCGGTCATACTGGATCTTCAGGTCCAGTTTGGAACCGAATCGGAACTGTTGAATATAGTAATAATTCTCGATATTGGCAAGTTCGTCCTCCAGCGTCACGAGATTTTCCAGGTTTGAGATCGTGTAGCGGAAGAAGGTCGCCAGCGCCTCCGTCATCTCCGCGATGCTGTCCAGCCCCGCGATCAGCGCCTCACTCCGGATCCCCTCCAGCGTGTTGTAGAGGAAATGGGGATTGATCTGGTTCTGAAGCGCCAGATACTCCGCCTGTTTCTTCGAGATCGCGATCAGGTTGTTCCGGTCGATGATCTCGTTCAGGCGCAGGACTGCCTGCTCACTCTCCGGTGAAAACGGATAGCGGACCTTAAAAAGGTCCTCCATGACATAGCCCATGACAAACTGCTCATAGATCTTCCGAGTCTCCCGGTATGGGATCAGCACCGTCCGGTAGACGATCACCGCCAGAGCAGCGGAAAGCGCCGTAAATACAGCCGGGACCATCAGGGACTGCATTTCCCGGATGCACACCACCCACATTCTCACGAGGAATGCCCCGATCAGCCCGGCTGCGAGAAGTGCACACCATTTGATCCGGACGGACAGGTAATTTTTCTCATCGGTATATTTCTTCTCCATCATGAGTACAGCTTTCTGTATTCCTTGGGCTTTAAACCCGCATATTTTGTAAAGGTCTTCGTGAAATACCGCACATCGCTGTAACCGACCTTCCCGCAGATATCGGCCACCGTGTCATTTGTCTCCTTTAAGAGCTTTTTTGCCATGTCCATGCGAACCTTCGAGAGGTATTCCAGAAACGTCATCCCCGTATCCTTTTTAAAGATCGTGCTAAGGTATGTCGGGGAGAGATCCACAACCTGACTGAGTTCTTCCAGCGTCAGCGGCTCTCCAAAATGTTCTTCCACATACTTTTTCACCACGCGGATCGGGCGGTTTTCATCCTGCCGCTTTAACCTTGCTGCCTTCTCATAGGAAGTCGTGATCCGTCTCGTCAGATAATCGAAAAGCTCCGCCGCATCTGCACAGTTGTCGGCACTGACGCTGAAGTTCTCCATAAAGTTCTCTTCCACCGGAAGGCGGTACTTTTTCATAAAAAACAGGTACTGGTTGCAGATCTCCTTCGTCATCTGAAGGATCTCATGACCGCTGATCTCCTTTTCAGCCAGCATTTTCGTTTTCAGATAGATCAGTTCTTCCCGCACTGCAAAGGAATCCAGACTCTCGAGCGTGTGGGCGATCCGGTCATTAAATTTCGCGAAGATCTCACTGTCCGCGAAGGACTCCCCGCTTTCGATCTTTCCTTCCATCAGCTTTCCCGTTCCTGCGAGCAGCCGCTCCTCGATGAGGAGTCTGGCATTTTTCAAGGAACTGCCGATCTCCGGGAGACTTCCCACGCCCTCTCCGAGTGCCAGTGTCACCGACAGGTTCTTTAAAATATCCCCCTGGACCCGAATCTCCGAGAGCAGGGCTTTCATCTGTCTCCGGATCTGCATCCGGTCCTCTGCGTCATAGTTCAGCAGAAAGAAATGGAATCCGTTGAGCTCCGTATTCTCTGTCTCCATGACATAGTCTTTTAAAAATCTTTCCGCCGCAGACTGGACTTTCTCCGCCATAAACTGGACATTCTGCTCCTCGTCGCAGACACGACCGTCCAGTTTTAAGATGGCGATGCAGAATTCCCCCGGCTCAAAACGATAGTGAAATTCCCGGTTGATCTCCAAAAGCGGCTGCGACAGGGTCTCCTTATTTCTTCTCCCCACAAGATCCTGTAAAAAGGCCTGTCTCAGGTTCTTCTCATCGCTTCTGATCGCCAGTCTGGTCTTCTCCTCCTGGCTCAGCTGCTCCGTCTGCACCCGGAAACGGGTGCTGAGGCGTTTTAATGTCTCCGTCAGCTCGTCCTTTTTTATCGGTTTTAAGAGATACGCGTTCACCCCGTACCGGATCGCCATCTGCGCGTATTCAAAATGGCGGTAACCGCTAATGATCACAAACTCTGCCTCCGGAGCTTCCTCTTTTCCCAGCCGGATCAGGTCCAGCCCGTCATATCCCGGCATCCGGATATCCGTGATCACGATATCCGGGTGAAATTCTTTTATTTTTCCCAACGCCTCGATCCCGTTCTCGGCAACTGCGACAACCTCCATCCCAAGCGCATCCCAGTCCACAAGCTTCTCGATCAGCTGGCACACCTTGCTCTCGTCGTCGGCGATCAGTACTCTCAGCATCCGCAATTCCCCCCTGTTTCCCCCGAAAGTAATATAATTTCATTGTACCCCGCATGGGACATTTCCGTCAACCCATATGAATTACTGCCCTTTGCGTTTTTGGTCAGACCTTTTATTTCCACTTGACTTCCCCCACAACATCTGGTATATATAGCTTATACCGATCATATGACTGACGGATAAGTGGATAAACCACGTGAAGTATGATCGAAGAAAGCCGACCGTCTGGGCAATCATAGCGCAGACCGTGGGCTGTTTTTTTGCCCTTTTGTCTGATGGCGCATTCTGCGCCGTGCTGTGATTCTGTAACAGCTGAGATCTCCCTAAAGAGAAAATTTCCCATATGACGGATTTTGATAATGATTCTCATTTAGAGTATTGTTTTTTCCTGTCACGATCTGTTATAATGGCGAAGCATTTCTTCACAACCGAAGATTTCAGAATGATCCCTTTTTAACAATATGTAATAGTAATGGAAACAAGGAGGAACCACCATGTCTGAACAGAATACCAGAAACGGAAACGCTGATGTTTTCAAAAAAGCCTGGAGAGGATTCCAGGGCGCAAAATGGACCGACGAGGTCAATGTCCGCGAATTCATCCAGAATAACTATACCCAGTACGACGGAACCGAGGATTTCCTTGCAGCTCCGACCGAAGCTACCGATAAACTCTGGGGACGTCTTCAGGAGCTCCAGAAAGAGGAACGCAAAAAAGGCGGTGTCTTAGAGTGCGAGACTGAGATCGTGTCCAGCCTGATTTCCTACGGCCCGGGCTATATCGACGAGAGCTTAAAAGACCTCGAGACCATCGTCGGACTCCAGACAGACAAACCGTTAAAACGTGCATTCATGCCTTTCGGCGGAATCAAGATGGCGGAGGAAGCTGCCGAAACTTACGGATATAAGGTAAATGAGAAGTTCCACAAGATCTTCACTGAATACCACAAAACTCACAACCAGGCTGTTTTTGATGCCTACACACCGGAGATGAAGGCTGCCCGCCACTGCCACATCGTAACCGGTCTTCCGGATACCTACGGACGTGGACGTATCGTCGGCGACTACCGCCGTGTGGCCCTCTACGGTATCGACTTCCTGATCGAAGAAAAGAAGAAAGACCTGGATCTCTGCGGAAACGGTGCGATGTACGATGAGATCATCCGCCAGAGAGAGGAGATCGCAGAGCAGATCCGTGCCTTAAAGGGCATGAAAGAGATGGCAAAGATCTACGGCTATGACATTTCCGCTCCGGCAACAAACGCAAAAGAGGCAATCCAGTGGCTTTATTTCGGCTATCTTGCCGCTGTTAAGACTCAGAACGGCGCAGCTATGAGCGTTGGACGTATCTCTACCTTTATCGATATCTACGTAAACCGTGACCTCGAGGAAGGTACACTTACCGAGTCCCAGGCACAGGAGCTGATCGACCATATGACCATGAAATTCCGCATGGTGAAGTTCGCGAGAATTCCGTCCTACAACCAGCTCTTCTCCGGTGATCCGGTTTGGGCGACACTGGAAGTTGCAGGTCTCGGACAGGATGGGCGTCACATGGTAACAAAGACAGACTTCCGTTTCCTCCATACTTTAGAGAACATGGGACCGTCCCCGGAGCCGAACCTGACTGTACTTTACTCCTCCCGTCTCCCGGAGAATTTCAAAAAGTACGCGGCAAAGATCTCCGTTGACACATCCTCAATCCAGTATGAGAATGATGATGTGATGCGTCCGGTATGGGGCGATGACTACAGCATCTGCTGCTGCGTATCCGCTACCCAGACAGGTAAGGAGATGCAGTTCTTCGGAGCACGTGCAAACCTTGCGAAGTGCCTGCTCTACGCGATCAACGGCGGTAAAGACGAGAAGTACAAGACAAAGGACGGAAAGCCGATGCAGGCTGGTCCGGAGTACGCACCGATCACCTCCGAGTATCTTGATTATGACGAGGTGATGCATAAGTATGACCTGATGATGGACTGGCTGGCAGGAATCTATGTAAACATCCTGAACCTGATCCAGTATATGCACGATAAATATTACTATGAGGCAGCCGAGATGGCTCTCATCGATACCGATGTACGGCGTACCTTCGCAACCGGTATCGCAGGCTTCTCCCACGTGGTAGACTCCCTCTCTGCGATCAAGTACGCAAAGGTAAAGGTTGTCCGCGACGAGAACGGTATGGCGACAAGCTTCGTAACAGAGGGTGATTTCCCGCGTTACGGAAACGATGATGACCGTGCGGATGATATCGCGGTTTGGCTGTTAAAGACATTCTTAAAGAAGGTTAAGAAGTACCACACCTACAGAAATTCCGAACCGACTACTTCGATCCTTACGATCACATCCAATGTGGTTTATGGTAAGGCAACAGGCGCTCTTCCGGACGGCCGCGCGGCATTTACTCCATTTGCTCCGGGCGCTACTCCATCCTACGGTGCAGAGCAGAACGGTCTTCTCGCTTCCTTAAACTCTGTCGCAAAGCTTCCGTATGAGTACGCACTCGACGGAATCTCCAACACCGAGACGATCGCTCCGGGTGCTCTCGGACATTCTGAGGATGAGAGAAAGAACAACCTTGTCCATGTTCTCGACGGATATTTTGATCAGGGCGCTCATCACCTCAACGTGAACGTATTCGGTCTTGATAAGCTGAAGGACGCGATGGAACATCCGGAAAAGCCGGAGTACGCAAACTTCACGATCCGTGTTTCCGGTTATGCCGTTAAATTCATTGATCTGACAAGAGAGCAGCAGCTGGATGTCATTGCAAGAACCTGCCACGAGGCGATGTAAAATAAGCAGCAATCGCTCACTAACTTTATCGATTTAAAATCAGCCGGGAATGTTGTTTATTCCCGGCTGAGTCTAAATTAACCTGTTGTGCTAGATAAAATAATATAAAGAAACTTCAACAAAATGTGCTAT
>OATJ01000877.1_pt1 | contig 14174 bp, 14 predicted proteins | sample 1516661 | NCBI WGS metagenome assembly OATJ01 (sample SAMEA2579951, study PRJEB22360) | human gut metagenome
ATCATTTCCATTTGTCTTTACTTCTTTCATCTGAACCGCACCGGATACAAATACTGCATTTTCATCCTCAAGTTTCAGCAGTTCTCCCGTAAGTATCACCCCGACCGGTTGTTCTCTGGCTTTCTCCCGCAGCTGATTCAAATATGTATCCACGTAATCTTCTACGTATATCTTTGGATTGTCACTTACATTTCCTATCTGTCTTACATTTTTCGGAAGTTGTCTTTCCATGATACATTCACCTCATTTTAACTATTTTAAATTGCGGTCCGGCTATATTAACACTGCGTTTTACAACCATGCTGCAATTATTTTCGCATATGATAACATATAGGGAATGCATATTTTATCAGTTGATGGGACTTGTCCGAAAAAATATCCGATACGCTTTTTTGTTTCTCGACATACTTCGTAAAAAGGAGCTAAAGACCTCTGTTATAAATGTAAAAAAAGATAGAAATACCCAAAAGTATTCCTATCTCTCTATCGTCTTATTCGTTTATTCTATGACCACAATATTCCCGCAATCCTGATATCCTTCTGCGATACGATCCGTGATCACATCTGCACCTGTAAATGCCAGGAAAGTTACTGAACTGACCTCTCCGAATTTAGAATGGTCACATAATACATATTTTTTCTGGCATTGTTCTATTGCGGTTTTCTTCACCATAGCTTCATTCGCATCCGGTGTCGTAAATCCGGCTTTCTTAGTCACGCCATTGGTTCCAAAGAAACCTTTCGTAAAATGGTATTTTCTAAGCGTCTGCATCGCTTCACTTCCCACAACAGCTTCCGTCGAACTTTTCAGTTCTCCTCCTACCAGCCGGACTTTTACGCCTGCTTTGGCCAACCGCTGTGCGTGCGCAACAGCATTCGTAACAACAGTTACATCCTTATCACAGAAGAACTCCAGCATATATCCGGTTGTCGTTCCTGCATCCAGATATATGAACTCTCCCTGTCCAATCAACCCAGCCGCATATTCTGCTATACGCTGCTTTTCCGATACATGAACTGTAATTTTCTGTGCCACTGTAGGCTCCTGTGGCGTCACTACGTGATCCGATGCAACCGCACCGCCAAACACTTTCACCAGTTTTCCTGCATTATGAAGCGCTGTGATATCTCTTCGCACGGTCGATTCCGATATATTCAGAAGTTCTTTTACTTCCGTTACGGTAATGCTGCCCTCTTTTTCAAGAAGCTTCAATATCTGTTCATAACGCTGTTCTGTAAGCATATGACCTCCTACAGGTTCTCCTGCATGAATTTACTTACTGCTTCACATGCTGCTTCTTCATCATCACCTTCAAATGTGAATGTTACTTCATGACCTTTCTTTGCTCCAAGACCCATAAGACCGAAGATCTTCTTGCAGTCAGCTTTCTTTCCTTCTTTTTCGATCATTACTGATGCTTCGAAAGATTTTGCAAGTTTAACTAACTCTCCTGCCGGACGAGCGTGGATTCCTTCGTTATCTGTGATTACATACTTAAATTCTTTCATTTTCATACCTCCATAAATATTACATTTTGTGATTTTCATTCTATTCATTTTTTACAGGTCTGTCAATATTTCTACTGGCAAACCTGTATTTTAACATTTATTTCCTAAGCGACTTTCTTTTTCAGCACTCCAAGTAATACTGCTGAGATTACAGTTCCTACTACCAGTGCCACCAGATACATCAGCGCATTTCCCACTACAGGGAACACGAAGATTCCACCGTGTGGTGCCATCAGTGTACATCCAAATGCCATAGACAGTGCTCCGGCTACTGCAGAACCTACAATGCAGGATGGAAGTACATGAAGCGGATCAGCTGCCGCATATGGGATCGCTCCTTCTGTGATAAATGCAAGTCCCATAACAAAGTTGGTCGGTCCTGCTTCTCTTTCGGATTTTGTAAATTTGTTCTTAAATAATAATGTTGCAAGGGCGATCGCACATGGAGGCGTCATTCCTCCGATCATAACCGCTGCCATGATGTCATAGTTTCCTGCTGCGATTGCCGCTGTACCGAATACATATGCTGCTTTGTTGAACGGGCCTCCCATATCGATTGCCATCATTCCGCCAAGGATCAGTCCAAGCACGATCTTACTTGAGCCGCCCATTCCTGTCAGTCCATTGTTCAGTGCTGTGTTGATCGCACCCATGATCGGTTCTACTGCAAAGTTCATAAGGAGACCGATTCCCAGAATTCCAAATACCGGATAGATCAGTACCGGTGCAATTTTCTCAAGTGCTTCCGGAAGTTTATCACATAATTTTCTAAGAAGGAGAATCAGATATCCAGATACAAAACCTGCTACCAGTGCTCCAAGGAATCCTGATTTTCCATTTGCTGCCATAAGTCCGCCTACAAAACCAACTGCAAGTGCCGGTCTGTCACCGATCGCTTCGCCGATATAGCCAGCCAGTACCGGAAGCATCAGTCCAAATGCAAGATCGCCAATTGTCTTAAGCTGTGCCGCTACCGGTGTGATCGTGCCGAAGTTACCTCTGTCTGCTGCTGATAATGTAATTCATAAATAGGCAAGATTGACTAGCGACGGACACCGCCTATTTTGCTGAATTTTTCAGCGTTCAAAACTTAGTTAGATTGTGCAAAACGATAGCATTTAGTAACAAATTAGGAACACGATTTCAAAGGCGGTCAAGACCTATTTCAACAGAGCATTGACCTTTGCCTGAACAGCATTGTAATCATATCCGGCAGCTTCCAGTTTTTTCTTTCTGTCGCTTCCGTTGCCCCATTTCCCGGCAATCACTTCTTTTGCAATCTTAATCAGGTCTGTACTATTTGAACCTTTCAGTAAGGCGTTCACTTTCTTCTGAACCGCATTATAGTCATAACCTGCTGCGGTCAGCCTGTTCTTCCGATCATTACCATTCCCCCACTTCCCATTGACTACTTCCTGCGCCACTTCATCAACAGATTTTGCCGGGGTTACGGTTTCGCCTTTCAGCAGTTTGTTGACCGCCGCCTGAACTTCATCATAGTTATATCCGGCACTGGTCAGGGCGGTTTTCCTTGCGTCACCGTTACCCCACTTCCCATTGATAACTTCTTTTGCTACCTCTGCAACAGATTTTTTGTTGTCGGAATTGGAAGGTGTATTTGCCGCACTGTTGTACTTCGGTGTAATGAATCCTCGGATGTATCTGCCATTTACAGCAATAGAACGATAACCAACCGTATTTGACTTGTTACACTCGATAACCTTAATTGTTGAGCCACTAACAGATACTACAATACCCACATGATCACTCCAACCTGTGCAATCGCCGCTGCCGGAATCATCCCAGTCATACAAAATCACATCCCCTGTTGACGGTACATAAGCGTCATTTTCAACCCATATCCCGGCTTTTTTTGCCAGATTGATCATATTTTCACACGAACACTCCACACAAGGGAAGATACTGGAAAGCCCGGTTGCAATGAACGCTGAGGAAGTGCCTGTTGCACACCAAGGGTCATTAACGGTCATTTTGTACCGGGTGCAAAGACCTGAATTATTGAACACCGCCAAGATTGCCTTATGCTCTGCACTCCCCTCTTTAATCCCAAGATACTGCACCAAATAATTGATCGGTTTCTGTCTGTCACTCATATTATTGCCCCCACTTTCTTTATTGTCGTACTGTGTCAGGTTGTACTGCGTCACCAGTGCATAGCAGTTTGTAACGTATGTACTGGAAGTCGCATAACCGTCAGCCCTGATTGTTTCCAAATACTTTTTCGGGTCTGTAATGCCTTTCAAATTCTGATACCGGGCAAGTTGGATAAACTCAAAGTAACCCTTAACCCCTTCTTCCATGCTGTCATACACCCGAAAATTATCTTTGATCGTTGTCAGCGTTCCCGGCTGATATTCTTCCTGTGTGATAAGGTTTACAGATTTTCCAGTCCATTTTGTGCCGCATTTCAGCCCAAAGTAATTGTGATAGGTTGCCGCAAGTTTGGACTTGCCCCAACCACTTTCAAGAATTGCCTGTGCAATGATCGGACTGTGTACGCATATATCAAAAGATGCAGCGTATTTTCTGACATACGCTGCAATCTGCTGAATAAACTCCTGATTTGTCATTCTTCCTGATCTCCTTCCTGATAGGGTAACATCCCGTTACACCACCGCTTATTTCTTCGGTTCTGTGTAGGTTAGTGCCTGTTCACTGTCAGATACACCGCTTGTAGTCGGGTCATTCACTACACCAAGAATCATAAGCACCGCAAACAGAGCGTTGACCACATCAAGCAACTTGTTACCAAGATCACCAAGGTCAAGTGTGTAACCAAACACCGCTGCGATTACCTGAACCAAAAGCAGGACTGCCGGAATAAATGCAACCCAAAAAGTTTTGTTCTTAATTCTTACCATCCAGTTAATATTTTTCATATTCTTACCTCTTTCTTCTTCAAATGCAATTCTTCAATTTCCTGTTTCATTTTGGTAATCATCCCATTACCGCCCAACGCATGGTAGGCATCATACATTTCTATGAAATTTTCATAGGCATATGAAGGGATGTCTCCTTTTGTCATGTATCTGTCATGATACTCAATAAGCTGCACCTTAAGTAAAAGCATTGTCCCTTTACTGTTGGCATCCCGGTCTTTCTTCTGGTTTTTCAGCAGCCACACGATATAACCCATCAGTGCGGTTAGGATGATAGGAAGTGCAACCGTATAAGTCTGCATTAAAAACTGTTCCAATGGTTTCCGCATCCTTTCCGGCACAAAAATAACCGCTTGTGACCTCATATAATGGTCATATAGCGGTTAAAATCGTGCCTGTGATATTTTCCTGTTACTCTGCTAATTCGCCACAATCAAGGTCAATCAGCACTTCTTTTACCTGTTCCTTAATTCTTTCAGGAACGTCAGCAAAAGTCTTTTTCCCTTTTACAATCAAGGTTGCATAAACAACTGCCATTTCTGTCACATCCTTTCTGAATAAAATCTTTATGATTAACCGAATCATCAGTTATCACCACCGTTTTCAGCCTTGTCCAAAATTTCCTGAACTGCTGCTCTTAATCTGTCCGGTACATCATCAAGGGTTTTCAGCCCCTTCCTGATCAGGTCAGCATATACTTTTGCCATAGCATTTCACCCCCCTCCCCTTATCCCATCAGTTCATATACTTCACACAATGCAAGCTGCGTGTCTGTTACCTGCTGTTCCAGTGAAGCGTTCTTTTCAGCCTGTAACTTGATATATTCGTCCTTGTCATATTCCACAAGGTTAAATTCATATCCTGTAAATCCCGGCTGATCTTCTGTTCCCGGTTCATCAACCGGGATAATGTTGGAAGCAACGAAAACCTTTGTTTCGGTCAACTCCAACTCTAACGGTTTGACTGTGCTTTGCTGTGTTCCATAATCAATCATGCTGCTTTCTTACCTTCTTTCTTTTTGTGTTTTATGTTGCATTTATAATATTCATCCGCATAAGGTAACAGCGGTACAACATACTTTTGTCGTAGCCGGAAAGAATCACAATGTTTCAACCATCCTTTGTAACTGTTGATACAACACCACTCTGAATAGTTCATCATGTTCCCGGCTTCCACTTTCTTTCTGATTGCAGTCAGTTTCTTTATCATATCTTTACAAGTGCTTTTTCTTAGCAAGGAATAATTCAGGAATGTCCGATAACCCAAGAAGTCAACCCCTCTGACATAAGACGGGAACACCTGCCAGTTATTTTTGATGTTCAGTTTCAGTTCATTTCTGAAATATTCGTTTATTTCTCTCCTAAGTGCGTGAAGTTCTTCTTTGGTCTTACCAAAGATAACAATATCGTCCATATAACGGAAATAATATTTAACGTGTTTCTGTTCCTTTAACCAGTGGTCAAAACTGGAAAAGTAATAATTGCCGGAATACTGTGAAAGGTAATTCCCGATAGGAATACCAGTTTCAGGGTCAATATCTTCTTCCAACAAATAGATTGCTGTTAAATCTTCAATTTCCGCTGTCTGTATGCTGTCAATGATTTCATTCAGCAACCAAAGCAGATCAGCATCATTAAACATCCTTGCATATTTCTGTTTTAGCAGTTCATGGTTCACTGACTGGTAATAATGTCGGGCATCCAGTTTCAAACAATACTGACATTCTTCCGGGTCATTCCACATTGCATCTTGCAGTTTGTGAAGTGCGTTGTGTATGCCCCTTTTCGGTATTGCTGAATAGGTATCACTTGTCAGGTTATTCAAAATACAAGGTTCTATCACCTGCAAAATAGCCCATTGACATATACGGTCAGGGAAATACGGCAGCTTGTAAATCGTCCGTTCCTTCTTCCCCTCTTTCTTTGTGAAAACCTCATATTCAGAAGTATGGTAGGTGTGGTTGATCAACATTTCCTGAATCTGTTTCAGATATTTGTCAGGGTCTTTGTCAATCTCAATTACTTCTTTGTACCACCCTTTTCCCTTCTTAGCGTGCCGATGGGCTTTCCTTAGATTTTCAATATCATATATTTTTTCGTATAAATGATCATAGCGTTTCATTCCTTTTGGTGTATGCAAAAACTGAATTTCAGTCAGCGAAAAATCTGCCCGTTAAATACAGTCCGGCATTTCCTCATTTCCTATTTTGGATAGAGTAAAGCAGATCATCACGTTTCTGTGATTTGCCTAGCACCTGCTTATTTTTCTTTTTTACCAAGGGGTACGGTCAAAAGGCTACATAGTATATAATTGAAACAGGCAAGGTATGTTTCAACCTTGCCTGAATCATGCAAACATTAAGTGACTGCTGATATTCCGATTACGATTACCCACACTGTTATTCAGATTCCAATAGAACCCCCTCCTATTCATGCCATTATTCCAGTTACTGCCTAATTGAGCAATTTTCTTTTTTTAATGGTATTCATTACAGGCGGTAACAAACAGTAATACAGCTTGCCTTTCAACCTTATTCAATTTATGGGTTATGCCGCCATCTGTTCTTTCCATGAAGCAATAGCCGCATTATATACAGTGCTGTCTTTGGTAGGGATATACACCAAGCGACCGCCGATATCCCGAAAACGATAACCCACACCGTTACCCAGAAACCAATAGAACCCCCCCCCAGTCATGCCATAATTCCAGCAACCGCCCAATAGAGCAATACGGTAAGCGTTCAGGTTTTGCGTGATGTAATGATAATCGCCAACAGGAAGGGAACTGTTACCCAAACATTCACTTGCCATGAATAACCAATCGCATTTAGTTGAATATCCCATAGCGGAAACATAACCGTTTGCATTGGTTACAGTAAATCCGGCATCCTCATAGTTATCTGTACGCTTCGATTCTGCAAAATTGAAGTCATTACAGATATAAGGCTGACCGCCGCCCATTGAGCCATTCCCCCAAATGTTCACACCATAAACAAACTTCCAAATATTTCCCCAAAAGTTTTCTTTCCCTCTCCAACAAATAGAAGTCTTTCCGTTTGCTGTTTCAGTTGTGGTTACGCCACCTTTTTCATTGATGGTCTGCGCTGCCCGACCTGTGCCATTGCCAAGACTTGCGGTACTTCCAGTCAGGGAAGAACAGTTATAAGATGAATTATCAGAAATAGAAACAACACCGTTTGCAATCGCTGTCTGCAAGTTCATTGTTCCCATTTCAATAATCATAAGCAACTGTTCCGCTGACACCTGCTTGATCAGATCACCATGCCAACCGCTGCCTCGGTTCTGTGCCATTGTTTCAACGTTCGGTCTTGTCAACTGCTGTGTTAAGCCAGATACAGGTTTTACCCCGGCAATCGAACAGAACTTGTCTGCTGCCACACTCATGACCTGTTCATCATTCATCAGGAAAGCACCTGTGCCATCTGTGCCGCCATCTGCATCCCAAATACTGCCCTCATATGCTGCGGTAAGGTAATAATCAATCTCATTCCCATTTGCATCATAGAAAGCAGGATGCAAGCGGAAACCTGCCCTTGCTTTTTCGGATACATAATAGTTTGCTTTCCGCAAGTGATAACCAATCCCGGTATCAATCGGATCATAAACAACCGGGCATACCAAATAATAAAACTTCGGCTGATATACCATGACCTGACCCATTGAACCATCTTCCGCATAGTCAGCATCACCATACCATGCTACGATTGTGCCATCATCAGCCACATTGCAGCGTCTACGTCCACCAAACATAGAGAACGCATCAAAATCAGCCCCGGCAGTCAGGTTTACCGCCCCGGCAAGCCTTGTAAACGTCTTATTCTTATAGTCTACCTGCACACCAAGAATATCATCATCAGTCAAGCCAAGATAAGCCCTAAGATCAGCGACCCCGGCAAGAATTTCCTGACTGTTGAAATTCTCACTTCTTAATTCCTCAATGTTGGAAGTCGCCGCACTGTTTTCAGAAGTCAGCGATTGCAGGACACCATTAGCAGTAGAAACAGAAGCGTCCAAGTTCTGTTTTGCGGTGTTCGCCTGTGTAATCACACTGGACAAATCCGTCTTAATATCCCCGGCATCATCAATTACACTCTGCAACTGCGTCTTGGCGGTATTTGCATTATTGATTGCAGATTCAAGGTTTGTCTTGGCGGTGCTTGCTGTTTGGTTCGTTGTGTCCAAAGTAGCCTTGATTGCGTTTGCACTGTCAATCACTGTCTGCAAATTACTTTTTGCGGTATTGCTGTTGGTAATCGCTGTTTCCAAATTCTTCTTTGCTGTTTCAGCGGCGGTCTTTGCAGTATTCGCATTAGTCGTTGCTGTTTCAAGGTTACTTTTTGCGGTATTTGCTGCGGTTGTGGCGTTCTGTAAATTGGTTTTCGCTGTGTTCGCTGCGGTTGTCGCATTGGTCAGGTTCGTCCTTGCTGTATTCGCTGTTGAAGTCGCTGACTGCAAATTGCTGATTGCTGTTTCAGCGGCGGTCACTTTCGCATCAAAAGCGGCAACCTGTTTATCAACGGAATCCTTTGCAGCAACCACTTCCTGCTTTAAAGCCGCATAACTTTCATTATCGTCATTTACCTTTTTCAGTGAATTTACGATTGAACTTCTGACTTCTTCGCCATATTCAGCCTGTTCAATCTGCCGGATATATTCATCAATATTTGCCATTACTCTGCACCTTCCTTTTCTTCTTCAACACTTTCCTTCTGCTGATTCATGCGGTTCATATCAGAAACCAGTTCAAGGTTTTTCTGATTCCGAACCTGTGAAAGCAGATCAAGGACAATTCTTTCCATCAGGTAGGCAGGAAGGTTTGTTTTTTCCTGAACCTGATTGAAAGCGTCAATCATCATTCCATTTGCATTTTCAAGCATAAGGGAAAGCGGTATATTTTTTTCATTCATAGCGGTTATCCTTTCTTTATTGGAATTTGAATTTTCGGTTTCACATACGGTTGATCTGTCAGATTTCCAGTATTTAACTTTGCACAAAATGTTTTCTTTTCAAACAAAGTAAAGGGGTCTGACCAAACAGGAACTTGATACCCCATCTTTAGGGATGCACATATCTCCTGAATTGCCTTGATGCAGTAATACACCAGTTTGTCAGATTTTAACTGCAAGTGACCGTCTGAACAATGTTCAATCAGTTCAGGGGCAACTTCTAAAAGCTGCTGTGCAACAATCCCGATTGTTTCATGTTCTCCTGACTGTACCCAGTCGAATGATTTTAAATCAATGCCATTGACCACATCCAAGCCATTGACTGCGGTTTCTTCAATGTTCTGTTTCATCCGGGCATCTGAATCATTGGTATACCCCCACCCATGGAGATTCAAAGTGGAATAAAAATCAATGCTCACATTGTTGTAGACTGCAAATTGCTTATTCAGCCCGTCAATCATAACCGAACTGGTATTTGACGAATTACACCAAGTCATTTTTCCCTTAAATCCACACCCACCACTAGACCAAACAAGAAAATACTGTGAATCTGTCAGGTACAGATTACCGTCTGCATAGGTAGGACACGAAAAATGCAGCCCCACTTTATCCCTACTATTTTTGTGATGATAAATCAGTTTTACATTATAACTTGACGCATTGGAAGAATCTGCCGCCGCCCAACACATATAAGAAGCGCCATACTCCAAATCAAACACCAAACCACGATAGGAAGTATCACCCGTCCAGTTATTTGTTCCGATTTTACCGATATAGGTATTATCCCGGTAAAAATGAGAACCGTTGTAATTAAACTTGCTAACCAGTTTTTGCGTTGATGTAACCGCACTGTCATAAATCCTAAGTTCCCCGGATTCAAACTGAATGTACTTACTGATATTGTTCCAAGCAATCTTAACAGCACTTGCGTTCTGCTGAATCTTCGTTGACAGTTCAGAACTGTTCAATTTCTTTGAAACCTCTGAACTGATTGCGTCAGTAGTTACCTTGATCTGTGCGCTTGTGGAATAATTTTTCAGTTTTCCATCAACGTACTGTTCCGCTGTTTCCTTTGCAGACAAAAGCACACTGTCTTTTGTGTTCTTGATGGATGTTTCCACCTGACTTTTCGTGTAGTAATTTTTAAGCCGATCATCTGTATAATCTTCTGCATCTGACCGGGCAGTTTCTTCCGCATCAGCAATTTCCTTTGTCACTGACGTTTTATAAGTAATGTCCAGTTTATCGCCGGATATGGAATTTGCCGCAATCCGTTCCCCGACAATCCAACCATCCATAGTGATAGCGGTCTTGTATGTACCATTGTACCCTGTGGATGAATACCCGAACCCGTTCAGATTCCAACGCCATACTTTTTTAGCGGTGTTCACATCATTGGTGTCCATGATAAGCTGCTCATTTGCAGTCGTGACCACATGACCATGTGTAGCCGCTGTGATCAGGGCTGTTGCTTCTGCAATCGCCTGTTCCACGATAGCAGAAGCAACAGGAATTGTTTCAACCGCCTTGTTAAAAGAGGACTGCGCTTCACTGGTTTTTGAAGTCAGGGAAGTTTTTACAGTTGTTCCAAGGGTGAACGTGTTCGCTGACGGGTTATTCAGATTGATGGTCATTTTTGACAGCGGAAAATCCCTGTCCAACCCATGCGGTGTCGAATGTACATGAACCATATCAAACAGTTTAAATTGTTCAATCTGTTCATCCGTATAGTGAAGGTCAACCGCCTTTACCTCAATGACCATATTTTCAAACTGTTCATCTGTCAGCCAACGCTTGCCTTTACTTAACAGCATTTCAGGGGTTGTCACATTATCCCAAGTAACCGTTTTCGCAATAAAACCATACTTTGCCGCCGCTTCCAAACTCACGATACAGTCAAACCCGTTATTCACACTTTCCACCGTCAGCCTTTTTTCCAGTGCGGCAATGTCGCTTTCTTCCTGCCTTGCACCCAAAGGAATGACTGCTGTTGCAATGTCCGTCATATCCACGTTTTTAGTACAATCTAGCAAGTTTTCCCCAAACTGTATAGTTTGGTTGCATAGGTTGTCAAACTCTGCTATATAGTCTATATAACGGTGTCCGTTATGATTTCTGACCCTGATATAACCGCCAAGATCATCAATCAAATCTTCTTTGATCTCTTTCCATGTGCTATTGTAATTGGTGTAACGGTACAGACTGTCATTGTTGTCCTTAACCGTCACAATACCAACTTCAAATTGTCTGCTTTTATCCACCTGCTGATTATGAATATCAATCAAGGTTTCAAGATACCCCCGGACAGTCATATCATGGTATTCAGCAGGTCTTTGTATACTGTCATTCAAATAGGCAAGCTGCCCTTCACACAAAATCTGTTTCCGATTGTAAAAATCGGAAGTGTCAGAAACGGGTCTGCCTGCAAAAATCTGTTCGTCATCATGCCATATCTCCACGCATGACCGCATCTTTTGGGGCAAGTCATACTGCGGATGGTTCGGCGGCATTTTGAAAGAAAATGAACCTGCGGTATTTGCTTCCAATGTTGCGGTTGGTTCAAGTAGAACAAGGGATTCATCACGCAAGTCATAAATTGGAAGTCCGTCACAAAGAACCCTATACATTATAACGAACCCCCTTTATATTCAATCTTTACCGTTCCATTTCCTTTGAATGTTACATTGTTATCACCTTCCTGCAACCGAATATCATAAACGGTTGTCTTTCCTTTCGGCAGACTGTACGTTGTTCCGTTAAAAGTAACCGTCATAGCCGCTGAACAGGTAAAAGTAGGTGATACTACTTTTCTTCTATTCAACAGATTTACAGTTTCCGTTCCTGCAACAGTAACTTCATTTACATGGATAATACCGTTGACGAATGAAAACGTATCCCATAACCAAGGCATACCTGCACCGTTCACTTCAATCTTGAATGGTTCACAATCACATTCCACAACAATCGTTGCAAGCCTTCTGTCACTCTTGAACTCATTAACAGTACACCGCCCATAGTAATAAAAAGTCTTGTCTGCATCTAAAGTAATCTGCATTTTCCGACCATGCAGGTAATTGGTCAGTTCTGAAAGGGCTTTCGACCAGTACAAAAGCCCATTCAGAACCACAAAAGTAAAAGTGATTGACCGATTTTCAAAGGTCACTTCATCCACAAGGCTTTCTGTCAGGTCAATAGCCCCGTTCCTGCCTGTGACTTCTACCTTTTCCGTTTTTGGTTTTGGAAGGGATAAATCTTTTTTCTGCAAGATCAGCCCTAAATCTGTATAACTGTGTTTCGTTCCAAACCGTACCCCATCCAACATAATTCAGATTTTACCCCCTTTCCTTTTTTCTCAAAATCCTGCCAAGTTCTTCATCCATCTTTGGGGCAAGTTTCCCCACAAGCGTACCATCATCAAGCACAACTGCCATATCCAACATTTCAAGCACTTTCGGGAAGAACTCACCGAGTAACTCAATAATCAGATCGAATTTTTCAAGCAGTCCTGCGTTCTCCGCTGCAACCGCTGACCTGATCATATTCAGCATGGTATCTTTACCAATCATCAGTTCGTCACCTGCTTCACCTGCGCCCTTTGCCTGACCCGTTACCGGGTTCACATCAAAGATTGTCGGTTTGGTGAACATATATGGTTCGTCCATAGCCTTTTTATACCAAGACACACTGAAATGCGGTATACTTGGCGGATTCAGGCTGAATGAACCGCTGATTGAAAAGTGCGGCAATTTAATCTTCGGCAGCGACCAACTAAAGTTAAAAAATCCCTTAATCGTATTGATCGCATTTCTTACGATATTTTTCGCACTTTCAAAAATGCTGCTGAACTTATTTTTAATATTGTTCAGTACATTTGAAACCGTACTGAAAGCACCTTGCAGCCCACTTGAAATAGTGGACTTGATACCATTGATCACACTATTTACAGTGCTTTTGATAGCGTTCCAAACACTGCTGAACGTACTCTTAATACTGTTCAGGATGCTTGAAACAGTGGACTTGACCGCATTGAACACACTGGAAATAACAGATTTGATTGCATTTACCACACTGGAAACAGTGCTTTTAATACTGTTCCAAATACTGCTGACAGTGCTTTGTATTGCGTTCATAACCGTTGAAATGACTGATTTGATAGCGTTCCAAACGGTTGTAATAGTAGTCTTAATCGCATTAACCACCGTTGTAATAGTGGTCTTGATTGCGTTCCAGATATTTGTGAAAGTAGTTTTGATACCTTCCAAAATCGGATTCAAAAAAGAAACAATAGCGTTCCACACATTGGAAATTGTGGTTTTGATTGCGTCTAAAGCGGTAGAAACCACTGACCTTATCGCTTCCCATGCTGCAAAGATGTATTCCTTGCAGAGATCGGAAGAGAACCGCCACGGCAGCGTGATCAGTTCAAAAGCGGTTGTGATAATCTCCACAATAAACATGATCGCAACCTGCACCACATTTTTGATGGTTTCCCATATCGTTGACAGCGTATCTTTTACCGCTGTGAAAATATTTGTGATTGTGGTTTTGACCGCTTCAAACTTTTCACCGATTGCTGTCTTTATGTTCTCAACAATATTTGAAACGTTTTCTTTAATAGCGTTCCACTTTTCGGAAAGTGCCGTCTTAATTGCTTCCACCTTTTCAGAAATTGTGTTTTTAATATTTTCCCAAACTTCTTTTAGTTTGTTCCAAAGTTCAATACACTTTTCTTTTACGGTGTCCCAGTGTTTGACCAACAGCACCACAATAGCAATTACCGCTGCGATAGCCGCCACAAT
>OATJ01000885.1_pt1 | contig 14110 bp, 14 predicted proteins | sample 1516661 | NCBI WGS metagenome assembly OATJ01 (sample SAMEA2579951, study PRJEB22360) | human gut metagenome
CTTTCCCGTCAAAGACCATGGAATATCTTTTATCAGGAAGCAAGGTTGTTATGTATGCTCTTTTAGGCGTCCCTTATGAATATTTCCAATTTATATATGTTATTGAGGGTTATAGTATAGAAGATTTGAAAAAGGCTCTTGTTGCTGCATGTTCAGATATGGAATTTTATTATAACAAAAGTCAACAACAAATCCAATGGATTTCAGAAGAGAAAACAGCTAAAAAGCAAGTGAGAAAGTTAGAAAGTATTTTTAATAATCAGAGAGGACGAACGTAATGTATTTTGATGGAATAAATCCAATAAGAGTGATGAAATACGACCCGGACCTTTTTTTGAAGTTTTATCCAGCAGCACTTATCCGAATGGCATATGTTAAGGTAACTAAGAAAAAGCTGCGCAGTAAAATTTATGGTGGTGGAAAAATAGTTTACAATCAAAATGTAGGTAATGAAATTTTAAAAGAAGCATTAAAAGGCAACGAACCCTTTATGTTCGGACGGCATGGGGTAAACGAGGTTTTTATAGCACTTCACGGAATGCTTCTTGAAAATGGTGTAATTGAAAATATGAATAGCGGTAAGCTGGAAGTTGCTTGTATGCATTCCGGTTTTTTTCCAAATACCCAGGAAAATTACATAAAATTTAACAAACTTATTATAGATGCTTCGTCACAATGTGATTTATATGGAACATTACGTATGACAGGTGAGGATTATTATATAAAGCACTTTATGCCTAAGAATGTTAAGCTTACTCATACAAATATGATGGATTTCTGGCGATATGATGAACCGTTCACATACGCCCTCAAAGGTCAGAAGGTTTTAGTTGTTCATTACCTTGCCAATCAGATTAAAGACCAGTATGAAAAGCGAGAGTCTCTTTTTGATAATCCGAAAATTTTACCTGAATTTCAGCTTCAAGCCATGCCTGCGGTACAAACCATCGCAGGAAATAGGGACGAACGATTTGAAAGTTGGTTTGATGCTTTGAACTATATGTATGAACAGACGAAAAATTATGATTACGATATAGCGCTATTGGGATGCGGTGCTTACGGTATGCCGCTTGCTGCAAAGCTGAAAAAAGATGGTAAAAAGGTAGTGTATATGGGAGGCGTTCTTCAAATGCTTTTTGGCATATACGGAAAAAGATGGGATGCGGAGCCTATAGCCAGAAAGCTTCCGAATGAATATTGGACAGTACCTGATGCTGATTTCATCCCTAAAAATCATGAATCCGTAGAAGGCGGATGCTATTGGTAAGGAGGATTCCATGTCACAGGGTAAATTAAGGGTAGTCCAGGTAAATGTAATGGGAAGAACCTTAAGCACAGGCAGAACAACCTGGGAAATGCATCAATATTTCAAAAGCCATGGTATAGAAAGCTTTATTGCTGTTGCAAAAGGTGATGAATGCGAGGAGGCGTATGCGATAAATGATACAAAGGGTATATATCTTGATGTTGCTCTATCAATCATTACTGGTTACGAAGGATACCACTCATCATTTCAAACAAAAAAATTCATAACATACCTTGATTCCATAAAACCTGACATCATTCATTTAAGGAATCTTCACCAATCCTATATAAATTTAGGAATGCTGCTAAAGTACTTGGCGAAAAACGATATTGCCACAGTTGTAACCATGCACGATTTTTGGTTTATGACAGGAAAGTGCTGTTCATATAATTTATTTGATTGTGAAAAATGGAGAGATGGTTGTGGCGATTGCCCTGCTATGAAAGCGGATGCAAGAAAACGGCTTTTTGACCGTTCCGAAAAAATGTGGAAAGACAAGAAAAGGTGGTTCGAGGATATTCCACGTCTGGCAGTTATTGGAAATTCCAAGTGGACTACGGAAAAAACCACACAATCCTTTCTGAAATGTGCAGATATCATTGAATGTATATATAATTGGATAGATTTCTCGGTTTTTTATCCCCGTGATATCCGCGTAATAAGGAAACGTTTAAACTTAGAGAACAAAAAGATAATTTTAGGTGTTTCGTCATTTTGGTCCTTAACTGGATCTAAAGGCTTTCGCACATTTCTTGAATTAACAAAGGTTATACCAGAAACATATCATATCCTTCTTATTGGTAAATGTGAAGAAAATTTTGAAGTTCATAAGAATATGACGATTCTGCCTTCTACGAGCAATACCACGGAATTAGCGGAGTTCTATTCCTTAGGTGATGTGTTCCTCAATTTGTCGGAAAGTGAAACATTTGGAAAAGTTTCCGCAGAAGCCATTTCCTGTGGCACACCGCTAATCGCTTTTAACTCCACAGCCAATCCGGAAATTGTTCCGAAAGGGGCAGGTGTGGTTATCGAAACAACAGATTTGAAGGAGATTCTTTTTGCTATAGATGAAATTTTCTCAAAGGATAAATCGGAATATAAAGAAAAGTGCCTGGAGCATGCCCATAATAATTTTGATAAAGAAAAAAATATACAGAAGTATTTAGGTATATATAAAAAGATATTGGAGAAGAAGAGATGAAGGTTACATTCTTTTCGTCAGTGTTAAATCATCACCAAATTGAATTTTGTGATGAAATGTATACAAAGCTTGGTAATGGATTTAAATTTGTTTCTACGATGGAAATGGAGGAACAACGAAAGAACCTAAAATACTATGAATATGAAAGGCCTTATAAAATTAGGATGTATACATCCGAAGAAGAAAGAGATAAGGGAAACGATCTTTTTCAGGAGTCAGATGCGGTTATTTTAGGTGTAAATATGCCGGTCCAGCTTCGTAAAAGGCAAAATCACGTTTCTTTACAGAGAACGAATTTTCAAAGCAGCACCATCTATGTACAAATATCTAAGAAGCCTGGCGTATTTTGTTAAGGAATATTGGGCGTTTAGAGGAACTCCCTTTTATGTACTTGCTGCCAGTGCTTACACTCTCAAGGATCATAAGTCTTTGGGGATGTTTGGTAATAAAACATTCTCCTGGGGATATTTTCCGCCCTGTAAAATTTATAATGAGGATGTCCTTATGGGAAAAAAAAGCAAAGATAAGGTGAACATTTTCTGGGCGGGAAGATTTATTAATTGGAAGAATCCTCAGCTTGTTATAGATGCTGCGGAGATTCTCAGGGAACATAATGTGAATTTTTCTATAGATATGGTGGGAAACGGAGAAAACGAAGATTCAATAAAAGCTCTTGTTAAAGAAAAAAATCTACAGGAATATATAGAATTTCATGGTGCTATGTCCCAGGAAGATGTCCGCGAGTATATGGAGAGAGCGAATATTTATCTGTTCACATCAAACAGAGAAGAAGGTTTCGGCGCTGTTTTAACCGAAGCCATGAATAGTGGATGCGCGGTTGTTTCGAGTGCCACTGCCGGCAGTACGAAGCTTCTTATAAATAATGGCGAAAATGGACTAATGTATGAACATGATTCTTCTCAGGAGCTATGCGAAAAGACTCTCTATTTAGCAGAAAATCCCGAAATAGCAAAAAAAATCGGGCTTAATGCTTACAGGACGGTCCGCGATGTCCAAAATGCCAAGGTTGCTGCTGAACGTTTCATCCATGTTTTGGATGCTATGCTGAATAAAAAAGAAATTCCTCAATATTCACAAGGGCCAATGAGGAAAATGGGGTAATTATGAAACATAATGAAAGTCAATATGATAATCAGGAGAGGACAACAATATCCAACAGGATGATAATTTTAGTTAGCATATTGAATTTGTTTTTCCTAATATTCACATCGTCTTTTGCATTTAATGAATCTATGGCTTCCATATGCGCAAGAGGGTTGATGTTTACAAATATAGCATTTTTAATGTTGTTCATGATTAAAAAGTCAAGGCATGCTAAAAAAAATTATTTGCTTTTTTTAGCGCTTCTATTTTCTTTGCTGATTTCATATATACTTAGCTCACAAGGTGGGGGGATGGATTTCTTGATAACTATGTGTTCCTATTTAGCGGTTCCGATTTACATGCTGGTAATTCCGTCTGTTAAATTTAGCGATAGAACTCTTTGTTGGTTTAAAAAAATAGGAGTTTGTTATGTTCTTTTTTTTGTTGCGGCGTATTTATTTAAGCCTGCTTATCAAAGAGTCTCAGGAGCACTAACTTTAGGCTACAGTAATTCAAACACAGCAGGAATGTATATGTATCTGACAGCAATTTTCTTGTTATTGGCTTTTCAAAATTGCAGTAATAAAAATGAGAAGCTCTTTTCGTATGGAATAGTAGGTATTATTGACTTTTTGATTGTCCGGACCCAATGTAGAACTGCCTTTTTACTAACATCCTTATGCTTGATTTGTGCATTTTTTCCTAATATATTACATCCTAAAAAGAGGTTTGCTGTTGTCTGCGTTGTTTCTCCATTGGTCTTTTATTATCTGTATTCTTATTTATATAAGATATCTTGGAATTTGGACTTTACAATATTAGGAAGAACGATTTATAGCGGGAGGCAGAAAATGTTTGCCTCGCAAGACATGAGTTTTTCATTGTTTGGCAACTATGTGCATCATTTTGCAGGTTTAAATGTTGCGCTTGTATTCATGACCTCAGTGGGGATTTTAGGTTTCAGCATATTCATGATTTATAGCATTTTATTTATGCTGTCCCCGTTTATTCAAAGCTCTCAGACGCTTATTCCAGAACAATGTAATTTAAAGTTGATATGCATAGGAACTATTTTTATTTACGGTTGTGTCGAATCTGCATTATTTACAGGAGGCTCGGTGTTTGCCGGTTTAATTGGTTGTGCGATGGCTGCTATAAGGGAGTAGTAATGATTTGAAATGACAATTTGGAGGAAGAAAAATGCTGTTATACAAACAAATTATAAACAAAGAAGAAAAAATTGCGCTTATCGGTCTTGGGTATGTAGGTATGCCCATTGCTGTTGCTTTTGCAGCTAAGGGAATTGAGGTGATCGGATTTGATAGTAATAAAGCAAAAATTGAACTTTACAAATCGGGTATTGACCCAACAGAAGAGGTTGGCGATGAAATAATCAAGAATACTACGGTTCAGTTTACTTGTGAGGAAACAAAGCTCCGTGATGCAAAGTTTCATATCGTTGCAGTTCCGACCCCGGTAAACACTGACCATACTCCGGATCTTTCCCCGGTTATTGGGGCGAGTGAAACCGTTGGCCGTAATCTCACGAAAGGTTCTATCGTTGTATATGAATCTACGGTTTATCCTGGTGTTACTGAGGATGTTTGTGTGCCAATTCTGGAAAGAGAGTCAGGAATGAAGTGCGGTATTGATTTTAAGGTTGGTTATTCTCCTGAGCGCATTAATCCTGGTGACAAAATACACAGACTGGAGAATATTCATAAGATTGTTTCTGGTATGGATGCAGAGTCTCTTGATGAAATAAAAAGAGTATATGATCTCGTAATTGATGTTGGTACATACCCTGTTTCTTCAATAAAAACAGCAGAAGCGGTTAAAGTTGTAGAAAATAGCCAGCGTGATATAAATATTGCTTTTATGAATGAACTTGCTATGGTATTTGACCGTATGGGTATTGATACCAATGAGGTGGTTGACGGTATGAATACGAAGTGGAATGCCCTTGGTTTTCGTCCGGGCCTTGTGGGCGGCCATTGCATTGGGGTTGACCCGTATTACTTTACGTATGAAGCTGAAAAATTGGGCTACCATAGTCAGATTGTCCTCAATGGCCGAATTGTCAATGATAGTATGGGAAGATTTGTTGCAGATGCAGCTATTAAAAATATGATTGCTGTTGGACAATCCCCGAAGAAATCAAAGGTAGTTATTCTTGGACTGACCTTCAAGGAAAACTGTCCTGATACAAGAAACAGTAAAGTGGATGACATTATTAAACGCCTCAATGAGTTTGAAATATATCCTGTTATTGTAGATCCTTGGGCAAACGAAAGTGATGCAATGCATGAATATGGTGTGACTTTGACTAAGCTGGAAAATATTAAAGGCGCGGATTGTATTATTGTAGCTGTGGCCCATAATGAGTTTAAAGCTCTTAAACTGGATGATATTAAGAAGTTGTATAGAGAGTGCGCAGATAAAGAAAAGGTTCTACTGGATGTAAAGGGGATCTATAAGGTGGAAGAGCTTAACAAATCTGGCATGAAGTATTGGAGATTATAATAAGTGAAATATATATATATATGCAGAGCAGTACCGGAAGCCGTGTGTAATTTTAAGAAATTATCTGTTGCTGGTAATAGATTCTCTTTAAATATGGCAAAAGCATTAAATAATGTGTGCGGAGACAATGTTAGATTCATTTCTTTGTCACATGTAGAACGAAGGTTAATTGATAAATTGCATGCTGATGAAATATGGAATGGAAAAAGCTACCAACAAATAAAAAGTGGAAAATACATCTTGGTTTCAGAATTTGTTCAAGCTTTCAGGTTGTTTTGTTATATAAAAAGGGAGATTAAAAAAAATAAAGATAACTATACGGTCATAATAGAGAATTCTCCTGCCGGGGTAGCCATGTGCTGTACCGCTTTGAAAAAGTTATATAAAGTCCCGGTTTACAGTATTACAATAGATACTCCATTTACAGCATCCTTATCCCACGATGGAATTTTAGGAAAAATTAATTGCTGGAAGTTCAGGCTTGGTCAGAAACAGCTAAAGCATTTTAATGGTATTATTTCATTTACTAAAGAGGTTTGTAAACAACTTGGTATAGATATTCCTTGTCTGGAATTTGCTATAGGATGTGAGGAGAAGAATATTCCGTTAGATAACGACGGTTTTGAAGTCAATGAACATTATCCCCGAAAGATTGTGTATGCCGGAACTCTGATATATTATAACGGAATTACTGAAATGTTAAATGCGTTTGCTGATTTGGGGGAAGCGTATCAACTTCATATTTATGGATATGGACCATTAGAAAATTCAGTTATCAAAATGGCGAAAACTTATTCAAATATCATATATCATGGGAGATTTGACTCAGACAGAACAAAAGAAATATTAGACCAAGCTGATTTGTTGATAAACCCAAGGATTCTAGACCCATATATTGAAAATTTTACTTTTCCATCTAAATTAGTTGATTATGTGATATCAGGAAAAAATGTCCTGTCCAGTAAATTTAAAACACTTCCAAAAGAGTATGAGGACTTTTTATATCTTATGGATTCAGTTTCTAAAGAAAGTATTTGCAGTAGTGTAGAATCTGTCTTTAGAGAGTCCAAAGAGAAACGGCAATGCAGAATTAAGGAAGGGATTTCATTTATCCGTAATCATCAAACTTATAATAAGATAGGGGAAAAAGTACTGCACTTTATGGAAGAAAATATAACGAAAGAGGGAGGATAGCCTTTGGAATCGCGGTCAAAAAATACAATTAGAAATGCAGCTATTGCATTAGCGATGCAGATTGTCAGCGTTGTGCTGTCCTTTATAGGGCGGACTGTGTTTGCCCTGTTATTAGAAAAGGAATATTTGGGATTAGGCGGATTGTTCTCAAATATTATTTCTGTACTATCTTTATCGGAGCTTGGAATCGGCAGTGTGATTATCGTAAATTTATATAAGCCATTGGCAGAAAAAGATCAAGATAGAATTTGTAAATTGATGAATTTTTACCGTACGGCTTATCAGATTATTGGGATTTTTGTAATATGCTGCGGCATCGCTATTGTTCCTTTTTTGCCATTTCTGGTGAATAGCAAGACGGAAATACCATTTCTCAAGGGATACTTTATATTATTTATTGTTCAATCAGCATCGTCTTACTTTTTTGCCTATAAACAATCTATTCTTATAGCATCCCAGAAAGAATATATATGTTCAATTGTAAGACAGATTTTTAATGCAGTTATGCATATTCTCCAAATTATTTTTCTGATTGCAACAAGGGAGTATGTTACGTATTTGCTGGTAACTATTTTTACGAACTTAGCTACAAATATTGTGATCTCCATGATAGTTGATAGAAAGTACCCATATTTAAAAAATAATCATCAAACATTGCAAAAAGAAGAGAGGAAAAAAATTTTAGCAAATATTTCATCAATGATGCTTCATAAGGTTGGTAATGTAATTATCAATAGTACGGATAATATTTTAATATCATCAATGGTTGGTATTATTTTTGCAGGTTTATATTCAAATTATTTATTGATTATAAATACAATTATGCAGATTGTTACAATAGCTTTCAATTCAGTTTCAGCCAGTATTGGCGATTTTAATGCATGTAAATCAAATGAAGAATCAATGGAATTGTTTAAAGCTATGAACATACTCAGTTATTGGATCTTTGGTATGAGCTCAATTTGCTTAATTACGTTGTTCCAGCCCACTATAAGTATTTGGTTGGGAACAGATTATCTGCTTAATACCTCATGTGTAATGATGATAGTTATAAATTTCTTTTTATCTGGGATTATTCGAGTTCCAGCTACTTTTGTGGATGTTAATGGATTGTATACAAGAACAAAGTTTAAACCTATAACTATGGCACTGTTGAATTTAGTGATATCTATTGCCTGCGCTAAACTTTGGGGCTTGATAGGAATATTTATCGGAACGTTTGGTAGTTATATTCTGGTTGGTTTATGGGTCGATCCATTTTTCCTTTGTAAATATAAGTTTTTAATGTCATTTACTAGATACGTATTATATCTATTAAAAAATGTGTTACTCATAGTTGTCTTTGGAGTGATTACATATACAATCGTTTCATTTATACGTAATTACATACTGAAAGTTGCCATATGTTTTATTTTATCAAATTTGCTATTAGCGATTGTGTATTGCAGGACGGATGGATTTCAATTTATATATCATAGAATAAGGAACATAATGAGAATTAGAAAAAAGGGATGAATGCATTTATATACATAGTTGCTGTTACCAGCAGCACAGCAATAGCAACTTATTTTTTATATTCAGTAAATAGACGTATTTATGAAGTATTTAAATGAAAAAGGAGTTTAAGACAAATGAAAGTACTATGGTATTGCAATGTACTGTTACCCAAAGCGGCAGAAGCGGCAAAGATAAAAGGAGAAATAAATACTGCTGGATGGATTGAGGGATTCTTAAATCAGATATGGAGTGATTACAAATGGGGGGGGGGTATTGGGCGTCATCTGTCCTGCGGATGTAACCGGATTGATAAAAGCAGAAGCAGAGGATATTGCATTTTACATTGTATCACGGAAATCCCAAATAGAACAATTTAAAAAGATATTGAATGATTTTATGTGTGATATACTTCACATATTTGGAACAGAATCCCCTAATAGTTATGACTTGATAAAATTGTTTGGCAAGCCGGAAAGAACCGTTATAAATATTCAGGGAATATACTCACAAGTCTATATGGAAGGGATGTCTTTGCGTTCGCAGACAAAAGAGAGGTTATTTGAGAAAGTAATTGGGAATAGCCTAGAGTCTCAGAAAAGAAGTTTGGCAATGCGTGGAAAAACAGAAAAAATGATTTTGGAAAATGTCAGGAATGTGATTGGACGCACAGATATTGACCGGATGATGGCTCTGACACAAAATCCGGAGATAAGGTATTTTCACTGCAATGAAATATTGAGAGATATTTTTTATCATAGCAGGACATGGCGATATGATATGGTTGAAACGCATTCTTTATTTTTTAGAAATACAGGAAATCCAATTAAAGGGTTACCGGGAATGCTCAAGGCATTATCAATTTTACTGAAAAAATACCCAGACACAAAGCTGTATGTGGTTGGTCCGGCAATATATAGTCCGGCCTGTATGAAGCAAAAAGTTGTTGAGGGAACGTTTAATCGGGAATGTAGAGAAATCATGGATCAGAATAGTTTGTGGGCGCATATTGAATTTATGAATTCTCTGGACTCCGGACAAATGAAAGAACGCTACTTAAGGTCACATGCAGTGGTTTCTGCTTCAAATATAGAGAATGAATCCAATGTAGTAAGTGAGGCTAAAATACTAGGAGTTCCGGTTGTGGCTTCTTTTGTGGGCGGCTTACCAAATAGGATTAAACATGGCTATGATGGTTTTTTGTATCAGTTTAATTTGCCACAAATGCTTGCATATTATATAAGCGTGATATTTGACAATCCAGATATTGCTAATCGTATATCAAAAAATGCAGTGGAATCGCAAAGAATTATTAATAATCCTGATACGAATATCCGTAGACTTGAAGAGATATATCAAATCATATTTAAGCAGTAACAGTAGGTAATATGAATCTATATACGGTGTTTAGCAATTCAAAGATAAGCAGAGGAGAAAAGAAATGAGTGTATTTACAGGAAAAACCTTATTAATTACAGGGGGTACAGGTTCCTTTGGCAATGCAGTGTTGAACCGTTTCCTTCAAACAGATATCGGAGAGATTCGAATATTTTCCCGTGACGAGAAAAAACAGGATGATATGCGCCATGAGTTTCAGGCGAAGATGCCGGAAGCAGCAGACAAGATTTCTTTTTATATCGGCGATGTCCGTGACCTGGCTTCTGTGAAGAACGCCATACACGGTGTTGATTACATATTTCATGCCGCGGCATTAAAGCAGGTACCATCCTGTGAATTCTTTCCGATTGAGGCTGTAAAGACAAATGTTTTTGGAACAGAGAATGTTTTGACAGCAGCCATCGAAGAAGAGGTAGAGTCTGTTATCTGTCTATCCACCGATAAAGCGGCATATCCTGTCAATGCTATGGGAACTTCCAAAGCTATGATGGAAAAAGTTATCGTTGCTAAGAGCCGTACTACCCAAAAAACTAAAATATGTTGTACACGTTACGGTAATGTTATGTGTAGCCGTGGATCTGTTATTCCGCTTTGGATAGAGCAAATTCGTAATAGTAACCCTATCACATTAACAGAACCGGCTATGACACGTTTCATCATGTCCCTGGAAGAGGCAGTTGACCTTGTTCTATTTGCATTTGAACATGGAGAAGCGGGTGATATTTTGGTACAGAAAGCTCCGGCATGCACAATTCAGACGCAGGCAGAAGCCGTCTGTCAGCTGTTTAATGGTAAGAAAGAAAATATTAAGGTTATTGGTATCCGGCATGGTGAAAAAATGTATGAAACTCTTCTGACCAATGAAGAATGTGCCCATGCTATTGACCTTGGACGCTTTTATCGTGTACCATGTGATAAGAGAGGTTTAAATTATGATAAGTTCTTTACAAAGGGGAACAGAGAGAGAGTAAAGTTAAACGAGTTCAATTCCAATAATACAAGACTGCTGTCTGTAAAGGAAACCATAGCAAAACTAGCTGCTCTTACTTATATTCAGGAAGAACTTGCAAAGGATAACTTACAGTAAAAAGAGGTGTTGTATGAACGTATTAATAACGGGCGCGAAGGGTATGATGGGCACTGCCCTTGTTGCCAATTTGAAAAATATTAAAGATAATAAAGACCGTACCCGTCCAAAACTGCATATAGAAGAAATTTATGAATATGATATAGATTCAACGAGGGAGGAACTGGAAAAATATTGCCAAAAGGCAGATTTTATTTTTAATCTTGCAGGAGTAAACCGTCCGGAACATATGGAAGAATATATGAAAGGCAACTTCGGTTTTTCTTCTGAACTTTTGGGCCTTTTAAAAAAATATAACAATAAAGCACCAATTATGTTGAGTTCTTCTATCCAGGCTGCTTTAGCCGGAAGATTTAAAGATTCTGAGTATGGCCGTTCCAAAAGGGCAGGAGAGGAGCTGTTCTTTTCTTATGCTGAAGAGACGGGAGCCAGGATAGCGGTGTACCGTTTTCCGAACATGATGGGACACAGCCGTCCAAAATATAATTCCGTAGTATCTACCTTTTGCTGGGCAGTTGCAAATGACGAGGAATTTACCGTCAATGACCGCAGCACAGAGTTGGAACTTCTTTACATTGATGATTTTGTGGAAGGAATGTTTGATTTATTGGAAGGAAAAGAGCAGCACTGTGAATTTGACGGTGTAGATACGGTTCTGAGGGTAAACGGACGCTATTGCTGTGTTCCTGTGACACATAAGATTACATTAGGCGAGATTATAGATTTGTTGCAGCAGTTTAAGAAACAGCCAAGGACATTGATGATGCCGAAAATGCCGGAAGGTTCTTTTGCAAAAAAGTTGTATAGTTTATATTTGACATATCTTCCGGTGGAGAAGTTTAAGTATGAGTTAAAAATGAAAAGCGATGCTCGTGGAAGTTTTACGGAACTGGTACATACTGCTGATTGCGGGCAGGTGAGTATAAATATCAGCCGGCCTGGTGTTACAAAAGGTCAGCACTGGCATAATTCTAAATGGGAACTGTTTATTGTGGTTGCTGGGCACGGATTAATCCAGGAGCGGAACATTCATACAGGAGAAACAGTAGAATTTGAAGTCAGCGGAGATAAAATCGAAGCGATACATATGATTCCGGGTTGGACACATAATATTGCCAACCTATCAGATACAGAAAATCTTGTGACGGTTATGACCTGCAACGAGATTTTTAATCCAGAAAAACCAGACACATTTTATGAGCCAGTGTAGAGGGAGAAAGTAAACGATGAGTGAAAAATTTGCCGTAAAGACCGATTATTCGGATATTCATTTTAGAGATAATGGAAAGTTAAAACTTCTTATTATTGTAGGCACTCGTCCGGAAATTATCCGTCTTGCCGCGGTAATTGATAAGTGCCGTAAATATTTTGACGTAATACTGGCTCATACCGGGCAGAATTATGATTATAATTTGAATGGGATTTTCTTTGAGAATCTGAAGATTGAGAATCCGGAAGTTTATATGGATGCCGTTGGGGACGATCTCGGTGCGACCATTGGCAATATCATTAACTGCTCCTACAAACTGATGAACCAAATTAAGCCGGAGGCGCTCTTGATATTGGGCGACACCAATTCTTGCCTGTCAGCGATTGCAGCAAAGCGCCTGCATATCCCAATCTTTCATATGGAAGCAGGAAACCGCTGTAAAGATGAATGTCTGCCGGAGGAAACAAACCGCCGGATCGTGGACATTATTTCCGATGTGAACTTGGCTTACAGCGAACACGCTCGTAAATATTTACATGAGTGCGGACTGCCGAAGGAGCGTGTCTATGTGACCGGTTCGCCGATGGCGGAGGTACTGCGTCAGAACCTGCCGGAGATTGAAAAGTCAGATATTTTGGAAAAATTGGGACTGGAACCGCAGAAGTATATTTTACTTTCTGCGCATAGAGAAGAAAACATTGACACAGAGAAGAACTTCCTTTCTTTGTTTACAGCAATTAATAAGATGGCAGAGAAATACGATATGCCGATACTATATTCTTGTCATCCCCGTTCAAGAAACCGTATTGACGCTACAGGGTTTCAATTGGACATACGTGTGATACAGCATGAGCCCCTTGGATTTCATGACTATAACCATCTGCAGATGAATGCTTTTGCTGTTATTTCAGACTCAGGTACACTGCCGGAGGAGAGCAGCTTCTTTACAAGTATAGGGCACCCCATACCGGCTGTGTGTATCCGTACCTCAACAGAGCGTCCTGAAGCTTTGGATAAGGCCTGCTTTGTGTTAGCGGGTATTGATGAAAGATCGTTACTTCAGGCAGTGGACACTGCTGTGCAGATGCAGTTGGACTGTGATTATGGTATCCCAGTGCCGGATTATGTGGAGGAAAATGTCAGTACAAAAGTAGTTAAGATTATCCAAAGTTACACAGGGGTGGTAAATAAGATGGTTTGGAGAGTCATAGATTAGAAGATTATTATTATGCGGAGAAGTATTATTAATCTTAAGGCTTGAGCAATATAGGAGGTGCCATGTACCATATCCACAAATACTCATACCGTTTTCTATTCCTTCTCTCCATTGCTGTCATTCTATATGCCACATTGTATCGCGAGGCCGGACAGGGAGACATAGAACTTCGCCTTTTCTGGACCATAAAACGCGCCTGGAGTGAACATTCGGGCTATTATTGGTATTTGATTTTAGGAAATATTGCACTGTTTATGCCTTTTGGATTTTTTCTAACTGCCATCCTCCAAAAGCCGGACTGGAAGAAAGCAGCCATGATGGGATTTGTTTTTTCAGCGGCCATCGAGGTGTCCCAGGTCCTTTTGGATAGAGGA
>OATJ01000909.1_pt1 | contig 13734 bp, 10 predicted proteins | sample 1516661 | NCBI WGS metagenome assembly OATJ01 (sample SAMEA2579951, study PRJEB22360) | human gut metagenome
GGCTTTTGACTTTATTATAACTTGGAGAGAAACACGCACGAGGCCGAATGCTTACGGAAGATACAACGACTTCGACCGGATGATACACCTTATTCGTCCGGTTGTTGTCATTTGATGAAATGTGAGTGTTTTGCCGGACAGTCATCACCTTGGGATGCGTTTTTGGAGATGGAACGGGGCTGAAGGAATATGTAAGCGTCTCCGCGCTTCTATATTGTCTTTCTTTTTTTGTTCTTATATCTTGGGTATAAAAACGAATCATTATGGATTTGGCAGAAAATAGATTTAGAAAAACCTGGGAACGTTTCCTTGAAGTATTAAAAGTAGACTGTCATGAAGAATAGATGAAGGATATCTATAGCGATCCTTCATTGCAACTTATTTATATTCAGCAAGTAATGCGCTGATGAAGGATTTGAAGGAAATAATTCCTTCATTGTATCTTGACGTGTGGTTGAGATGGGTGCTAAAACTATCTGTCGGATAAATAGATCAATGTACTAGAATTGACAATTTCCTGATCACTATTTGCGCAAATAACTATCGCTTGTTGTCTGTATGCTTTTCGCACGTTTTACTTTTACTTTCTTGCCAAAGTCAAACTTATATATAAGGTTTAAGCACGCTCCTTGATAAGGGGTTTTATTATTTTCTTCTATTCTGCTTAGATTGTTATTGGTAATTGTGGTCAGATTTCTTCTTTTATTCAAAATAGCGTAAACTGATAAATTTATGCAGAACTTTTGATCCAGGAAATATTTGTAAAGGCCGGCATTCATATTGTATACACTGTGATATATTGTTTCGCTTCTACGTGTTCTTCTTTCTGCCATAAAGTTAAAACTTCCACCGAAAGTATTTGTGAAACGAAGACTGTTGTCACAAAAGAATAAGCAATGGACTATATGGTAGGTCTGTTTGGGCGACACTTCTTTAGTGTAGTCGCCATCAAGGGAGGTATTGGTAGTCCACCAGCTGAACAAGGTCTTAGTGAAACCTATTGAAAAAGCATGTCGATAAGACTTTCCTATATTGGTCGGCATAGTATAGGTGATGATCGGATTGTCTTTATCTTGATAGATCAGGGGAAATAAATCATCTTTGCACTTTGCGTAAACGTAGCTTATACTCCAAGTATTTGACAGATTCAACAATAGCCTGATACGATGTTCGGTAGTAGGTACTAAATTCGGATTCCCTTTAGCATAAGAGTATTCAGAGATATAGACAATAGCCGGATTCATGCTCTTATAAGGGATATTTCCCATTCTTTTTGAATAGGATAAAGAGACTTGGTTCTTTTCAGAGAAAAGGTAACCCACCTTGATGGAGGGAAACAGATTGCGATATGTGCGTTTGTCACCTGCTATGTTATTGGAAATACATTTCACTTCATCCTCTTGTACCCGTATACCGCCATTTAATGTAAATTTCTTCCATTGCCATACATATTCTGCATAGCCTGCATAACCTATACCTTTATAAGTAAATAGCCCGCTTTTATCTTCTTTCTGCCATCCTTCTCCACTCTGATATGCGTAATACATTTGGTTGTTGGTATGGTTATTATAATAGTCGACACCCCATTTCAACCTGGAATGTTTGTTGAGCAAGAAGATATAATTTATTTCTGCTTTCCATAAATCAGAAACAGTTCCGGTGTTGCTACATTTATTATCCTCTTCGTTTTTCTCCGGATACTGATAAAGATAATGGTGATTCAGTTCTTTCGTTTCGTCACTTTTCAAATAATCAAGAACTGTTTGCAAAGTATTCTTTCCGTTTTTTGATTTCCAATTATAGTTCAAACTAGCCTGATATATTTTGTCATCCCCTTTCCCTTTACTATGGTAGGAAGAGGTATATTCCTTTTCTGTTTCTTGTGTTTCGGAAAAAGAAGAAGATTTTAGTGTGCTTCCAGCTTGTTTTACCATACAGTTAAGTCCGATGCTTTGCAGGGTAGTTATATCATATAACATGCTGAATGTTTCATTGATTCTTCTTATATTTTTACGGTCTATATTTTGATTTACAATATGGATATTCTGGTGGCTGTTATGGGTTATATTTTCCGTGATGTAAGGATCTCCTGCATTAGAAAGGACCAGATTGTTGTAAAAGTTCCATTTCCCAAGCCGAAGGCTTAATGGAAGGCCCAAACGTTCCCAATGACTATTTCTTTTTCTCATCTCTCCTAGCAAAGAGGATGAACCATTGCCTCCGCCATCTGCATTTTTTTTCAAAGATATATATATGATTCCTCCTTTAGTCGTGGCATTATGTTGTAAATCGGCTTCCGGCAGAATTTCAACGCTTTCTATATCAGTTGCTTGCAGGCTTGACAATTCTGTGCGGTCATGAAGTTCTCTGCCGTTTATGTATATTTTAGATACGGTTCCCCCATTCAGCCTTAGTTCATCGTTGATGTTTATGACACCGGGCAACATTCCCAATGCCTCGTTTATAGTTCTTCCTTTCACTATGGGATTTCCTTTCATATTTACGATTATCCGGTCATACTCGTGCCTGATGAAAGTGCTTTTTACTATTACCTCTTCCATGCTGATAATGGAAGGTTCCAGTATGAATGCCATATTGTTTGTAGATTGACCGGTGGCAATGAAGGTGGTTGTGTATTCTATATGAGATGCGCGGACAATGTAATCCTTTTTTTCTTCACATGAAAGTGTGAATTTCCCTTTTTCGTTTGTGATGGTTCCTGCTATTAAAGAAGAGTCATTTGCCGATAAAAGGGATATGGTTACAAACTCAATGGGGTTGTATTCTTTGTCCGTTACTTCTCCTGAAATCATACGATTTTGTGCTTGAGAGATAATCGGAACTATACCGAATATAAATAATAACCATACTTTCATGATTGTTTCTTGATCTCTGAAGGCAAAAATAAAGAAACCTTTTTGCATCATTGTTAATGATGGTGTAATAAGCAAGTAACTAAATAGAACTATTTTGGTTACATTGGGACAAGCAGCATATATCCGTTTCCTCCAATGGTGGAAATAGATATATCGGGATCGGCAGCCAGTATCTTTCGTAATTTTACGATGTAATTGTAAAGGCTGTGTTCATTCATAATAGCATCTTCCCATAGCTCTTCTATTTTTTCATAACTTACAATTTCACCTTTATGACTATATAAAAGTTTGAGTAAGGAAAATTCCAGTTTGCTTAGTCTTTTAAGTTCTTTTGATGCTTGATAAATGGTTCGTGTTTGAATGTTCAACTCCAAAGAGCCTATCTTTATAATGGCATTGGAAACAGGATGAGCATGTCTGTCTACATAAGCAATCAGTTCTTCTACGCTAAAAGGTTTTTTCAAATAGGCTACGGCACCGGATTTTAGTGCTCTTGCTACTTCGTGGCTTTCTGTATGCGACGATATGTATAAAATGGGAGTACCAGGAGCTGCCATTTTTAATTCGGATGCATTGTCAATACTGTCACCTGTTCCTATTTCAACGTCTAATATCATGATGTCAGGTTTGAATTCATTGAGGATGGTGGTGATGCCGGTTAAAGAACTTTGATAGTGTACTTCATACCCTTCGTCTTTAAGTGCTGTCGTTATAATGCTGCTCAGCATTACATCGTCATCAACCAACAGGACTTTAATTGTATCCATAGCTTATGTTTTAAGGCAATGTGTGAAATGTGTTTTGAACAAAGGAAATCATTTAAGGAGAGAATTGCAAATAAGAAACAATCTTTTTTTGAAATACTTTCTATGGAAATACATCCAACTTGTATTTTTATTAGAAATATTATATCTGTCAGCTCCGTATTCTATTTTTCTAGATACAGGTGTAATCAAATTCTTTTTGAATAGTTACTTGATTGTTACGTGATGATTAATGATTTTCTTATGTAATTTCCCTTAATTTGTTATAATTTAGATAGTAAGGAGGTGTTAACATGGAAATTAAAAAGCTTTCAAATTAAGAGTGATTACTTATAAAGAGAGAAATAGATTTGTATTAAAAGTAAATGGTATTAATAATGATTGTTATGAAGAAAAATAGTCTGAAATTAAATGAATTGGTTAGATCTGAATTAGAGCTGACTGAACAAGCGGTCATTAAAGGTGGTGGAGGTAATGATGGTGACGCTCCTCCTCCTGGTGGTGAAACTTGTTATTGTGTTATCGTAACTACTCCGGAAGGAAGAGGGCGTACAACAAATGAAGCCTATAGTAATAAACATGGCGCTCCAACGGCATAAATATATTTAGTTTACAGGGATATTTTTTAATCTTGCAAATTTGAGATATCCCTGTGGTTGTATTGGAAAATATATATAACTTTACATTAAGTCTAAAATATGAAAAATCACGTAGTGCTCATAATCGTATTATTTCTGTTGGTATTGGTTACTGCCAATTGTACTAGTTCAAATAATTCTGAATTGTTGTATATAGACGAGAAGGGAATCATTCATATTGAAATAGAAAAAATATTAGATAATAATGAACTGAAAAGAAAACAGTTTAATTTGTCAGAAATAGCTGATTCAATAACCTATATAAAGCTTGGGAGTATGAATGCGAGTGGGGAGGAAAAATTTCTGAGAGATATCAGGAATGTCGTTTTCACAGATGATAATATTGTAGTGAATGATTTTAATACGGTGCTTTTGTTTGACAAGAAGGGGAACTTTATACGTCAGATTGGGCGTAGGGGACAAGGTCCTGGCGAATATTTATGGGTACATGGAACTGCTGTGGACGGCAATAATAGAAAAATATATATAGGCAATGAAACTAAAGCAGTGGTATATGATTTTGACAACAATTTTATTAATTCATTTCCTGTAAAAGAAGAGTTTAACCGTATGCAGTTTATAGAAAATGGAAAACTGTTGATAAACCGTACTAATATGTATGGAGCTTTAGAAAACAAACTGTCACTTATAGATAGCATGGGAAATATTCTAAAATCATATCCGAACTATTATAATTTTACCCCACAGGCAAATATGGTGATTATGGTAGGGGAAAGTAATGTAAATAAGAATTTTTATACTACGACGGAAGGCATATTATACAAAGGGGAATACAGTGATAGTATTTATTCCTTTGACGAAGATTATAATTTAAAACCAGCTATTCTTCTTCATCTTGGGAAATATACTGTTCCTCTTCATCTCAGGCCCGAATACTTGGCAGATCCGGATAAAATCCAGACGGAATGTAATGACTGCTATAATACATTCACCACAAAAACAGATAAATATTTTATTGTAGAATGTCGTCCACCCAATTCTAGTAATTCCCAATTAAAATTAGTCATTTGTAATAGGGTCGATCAGAAATGTGTTTATACAGATCAAGCCATTGTCAATGATATAGATAATGGGCCTGACATTATACCATCCGGTATAACTTCTGACGGGAATTATCTTTATACATGGATGAGTTGCTCTGGTTTTATAAAACTCGCAAATAAGAAGAAAAGCAGTTCTCCTTCTTTGAACGCATTTATCAAAGGAGTTGGTGAGGATGATAACCTTGTTATGATTATGATAAAATTAAAATAAAATGGAGTCAAGTGTTTTTTTTAAAAGTCAAATGTCCGAGAAAGACTATTTATATGATTTTAATACTAAGCAATTGACAATAGTGGATCCTATTGTTGAAAGTTTGTTTAATTTAGATCGGCAAGGTAAAGAACTTTCACTATTTGCAGTTGAACATATATTGTCACAAAAGAAGTCTATTAATGCCAAAGAATTCAATTACAATAAGAAAAAATATCAATACCTTAAAGAATATGGCTTTTTTAATAGCTTATCTGACAAATGCTTATTTCCTACTTTTTCTCCAGAAGTAGTAAAAGATAGAATTTTAGAAACTTTACAAATTATCTTTGAAGTAACAGATTCCTGCAATCTCAATTGCAAATATTGTGGGTATGGAGATATGTATAATAATCATGATAGAAGAAATACAAAAGATATCGATTTGCAATCTGCCATAATATTATTAGACTTTTTTATTAAAGGCTGGAAAGAAAAAGGGATAAATTCTATAAAAAAGAATATATATATAAGTTTTTATGGTGGTGAACCTTTAAGGAATATAACCGCAATTAGAAAATTAATTTCATATATTGAGAGTCATTTTCCCAGTAATGTATCTCCTATATATTCAATAACCACTAATGGATTATTGTTGAAGAAATGTATTGATTATCTGATAGATAAGAGTTTTGATGTTTTAATAAGCTTAGATGGAAATGAATATAACAATAGTTACAGGAATACGACTCATGGGAAAAATTCTTTCAGTTCTGTATATAATACAGTAAAATGGTTACAAACCTGTTATCCTTCTTTTTTCAATAGCAATGTTGAATTTAATGCAGTATTACATAACAGAAATAATTTAAATGAATTATTGGATTTCTTTCAAAAAGAATTTAGTAAAGTGCCTTCAATTGGCACTCTTAATCCTCATGGGGTAGACCCTATAAAGAAAGATGAATTTGAAGGCATGTATAAAGCTCTTTATGATGAATTTAATTCAATAAAAAATAAGCAAGAAACAGAAGAAGCATTTTTTTTAAGGAGTGCTCTGACCGCAATAGCTAAAAAATTTACTGTAAGATTTTTAGATAATTCATTTAATGATTTCACTGAATTAATGCGAAAAGAAAAAGGTGTATACAGATATATAAATAATGGAAGCTGTATACCTTTCTCTAGAAGAATTCTGATGACTGTAAATAACAAGCTTTTCCCTTGTGAACGAATAGGTCATGATTCACCTTTAGGGTATATACAGGACGATAATATCTTTATAGATTCGAAGGCAATAAAGAGATATTCAATGTTATACAATGATGTAAAACACCTGTGTACCCAGTGTTACCAATATAAAAATTGTCCAACATGTATTTATTGTGAAATAAGAAACAATGCTTCATGTCCAAATTTTACAAATTATTCTCAAGTACAAAAAGAACTTACAGAATATATTTCCATTTTTGAAACCCATCGTAGCTTTTATAAAAAAAATGTTGAATCCGTACAAATATTATAAATATGAAAAATAAGCCTGCCTATATCTGCTTTTATCTTGAAACATATACATATATTGCTCTAAAAGGAAATGATCTTTTGGTATATAATACTATTGATGGAAAATATATAAAATGTTTCGTCGATATGAGTTGTATTAAAGTTTTTTCTTATTTTATAAATTCAAAATGTTATAGCCAATGTATCAAAAAGGCAGATATGAGCAAACAATTATGGAAAGTGATTTATAGTATAAGAAATAAATTTATGGGTAATTATTTCTCTATGAATTCCGTATCTGAAGTGTTACCTTTTTCATTTCCTTTTTCGATGGATTTTAACTTGCGAAAGGAGAATTATTCACTTCGCTCAACTTTGCAAACCGAGGTAAATTTAACTGCATATATTAATACTATTCATATCTACCCTTTAAGCTCTAAAAGCAAAAAAGGATATATAAGCATCTATTTTTATGAATATGAAGAAGAAATTATTTTAAAAGAATCAACATTGAATCAACTAGCTAGTCTTATTAAAATACAATCTGTAATACTTCAGCTTCCAGGAATAGATGCTTTGATTTCACAATTGATTACTTTTTATGGAGAGCAAGTTATTAAAAATAGAATTATAATAAATACGGATTATCGGCGTTTGCATAAAATCAATTTTCTTTCAACAGTAGGACTATGGGATTTGAAAAATCTGAATATATTTATTAATCTTACATCTAATTTTGATGAGGTGTATTTTATACAAGAAGTAGCCCAATATGCAAGAGAGGCAAATTTTAATTTTTTGTTAGAGAATGGCAGACAATATGAATTGGCAAAATCTCTCATATGTGATTATAATATAGAGAGGTATCAGTTTACAGTTAATTACAATGAAAAGAATTTATCTTTTTTTGAAAAACATGTATATTCATTTGAAAAGGATATACTAAAATATCCCATTGGTAAGTGGGATATTTTTGCTAATAGTGTCCTTAACAAAATAAATTTTGGACAACTGTTTATATTGCCTAATAATAAAGTATATAGTAATATCAACGAGCGAAGTTTAGGGTCCTTAAGTCAGAATTCGATTCAAGAATTAATTTATAAAGAAATGACCCAAAGGAATAATTGGATGAAAATACGTAATAAAAAACCATGTAGTAATTGTATTTATCAATATTTATGTCCTCCTCCTTCGAAATATGAAAGTATGATTGGAAAAATGAATTTATGCCATATTAAAGAGAGGCCAAATCATGTTAAAAGCTTGTCAAAGAAAATATGCGAAATTTAGACCTGCATTTTTTGTTACATATAAATTTGGTATTTTATTGAAAGTCGTAATATCTGTTAACCTACTTGGGTGATTTATTTTAGCTGCTTCATTTCTACGTGCAGTCGTGATGTCTTTAGAAATAAAATGTTTATTTATACCCTTTACTTTCTGCCCTAAGATGGAAGTGGAAATTTACAAATAAAAATACTACCTTTTCCAGGAATACTTTCTACGGAGATGCTGCCACCATGTGCTTCTATTATATATTTTGTGTAGGCTAGTCCTATGCCATATCCTCTTTGATGTGCCATTTGCTCTCTGGGTACTTGGAAGAATTGAGTAAATATTTTCTTTTGATATTTGGGGGCTATTCCCCAGCCGTTATCTTTTACGGTAAATATTGCTTGGGTTTCTTTTTTTGAAATTCTGATAATGATTTGTACTCCGTCATCAGAATATTTCAGAGCATTTTCCACAAGGTTTCTTATGACGTTTCTCACATATAAGGGATCTAACATAAGGTTTAACTCATTCAGCTCTGATTCCATTTTTATTTGATGAGGCTGATGGGAATGTTGCATGGAAACTTCTTGAGCAACTTCGGTTACCAAGAGTACTAGGTCTGTTTCTTCTTTTTGAAGATAAACTTTTTGCCGGTCTTTACGGGCTGTGATGAGTAGCGCTTCTATCTCGTTGACAAGTTTTTGTGCTTGCCTTTCGGTGTTTTCCACTAATTGTTGTGTGTGGATATCAGGTACTTTTTTCTTGATAAAACTCATTAATGTGATAATGCTGTTTAAAGGAGACTTTAAATCGTGAATGGTTCCGTTTACACTTGCTTCCCGTCTTTTAAACAGTTTGTCTTTCTTGTGAATGGTTATGACTAAAAAAATAACATATCCTAGAATGATAATTGTGAGTAGAATGGATTCTATTAATATTTGTAACATCTCCTGTATGAAAGAGGAAAATGGAACATTTGCTTTTACTTGAATGAATTGTAAGCCCTTGGTACCAATAGGGTAAAGCTGAGTTTTTTTTATAAATAGGGCGTTGGTTGGTAATGCTCCGATGCTTTGTTTTACAATTGTATCTTTATCGTATAGCAGGATTTGATGGCTAATATTGATATTTGCTGTATTTAATTCTTGTCGGAAAATGCTATCTAATTTTGTTAATTGGATAAATGATTTTTTTTTAATTAATCCGTCTTGTTGTAATTGTAATATGGCTTCAGCCATATTGTTACTTATATTTCTGCTAACCAATGAGTTTAAATTTATAGTATCTCCTTTTAATTGTTTACGTTCTTCTTCTGTAATTTGATTTGCATGCCGATAGATGATTCTAGGATTTTTAGGGTTTTGAGGTAAGGAATAATTGCGTAAGCTTGATTCTTTAGCAATGCTTAATGAAAGCAATTGTTGAATTGTTTGCATGGATTGTTTCATATAGGCATGATGTATTTTGTTTAACCATAATCCTTGTAAACAGAATAAAACGATAGTGATTAATATAGGTGTGTATATCAGTTTTTTCATTGTTAGATGAATTTAGAATAGGAGCAAAGGTAATCAAAAAAAAATAAATTAATTACCAAGTTATTACATAATGATTAATATTTTTCTTATGCTAACTTTTTAATTTTGTGAATTAAAAAAGGAGGTATTGATATGGAAATAGAACAGCTTTCAAAGTTGCAGTTATCTTCTATAAAAGGAGGTGAGTGGATTTATATAGCAGGTGAATGGTATTGGATAGATATTGCAGGATATGATCCAGAAGAAGATATGTAAAAATGGTATTTTTCTTGAATATGTTAGTTACTGGCATATAACTTAATAACTTTTTATTATGAATAAAACATTTGTCTCATTTAAAGAGTCATTACTGCCTATTAATCAAATTAGTTTGTCTGATGATGAGATGCTTTTAGTCCGAGGAGGTAATGATGGTGGTGGAAATGATGCTGGTAGTGGTGCAGGCTGTGGCTGTGACTGTTACTCGGGGTCTGGTTGTGGTTGTCATTGTAGTTCTGGTGCTGGTTGTGGATGTAGTGGTGGAGGCGGTGGACAAGCAGGAAATGGCTGTGAAGGTCAATAATATCTGTAATCATAACTGTTGATTTAATTCTATAATGGCATTAAGTAATTACTAGAGGAGGATATCTATAAGTAAGTTAGTTTATAGATATCTTCTTTTATTTGGGTTATCTTTAAATATATAATCTATGAAAGCAAGTAAATATAACATATATGTAAAAAAGAAACATGGTGTGATTTGTTTTAACACATTTCATGATATCTATTCTTTTATGTCAGCTGAATTGTACGAGTTAATTCAAGCAGAAGAATATGATAAGATTAGTGATAGGCAAAAAAAATATTTGTTTAAGAGTGGTTTTTTGATTGAGCAGGATGATGAACTTGCTTTATTGAAAAATGAACATAGTAAGGCGGTTGGTATAAATGGAACGTATGAATTGACACTATTGCCTTCTTTAGATTGTAATTTACGTTGTTGGTATTGTTTTGAGAAACATATTAAGAATAGTCATTTAAATGTGATAACTCAAAACTTGATATTAAACTATGTAGATAGTATATTGTGCCGTGATGATATTAAATTTCTAAATCTTGAATTGTTTGGTGGTGAGCCATTATTGTATTTTAAGAAAGAATTATATCCATTGCTAAAACAGATAAAATGTAAAGCGGAAGAGCATAATAAAGGAGTACATTTCTTTTTTGTAACTAATGCAACTTGTATTCATTCAGAGCATCTTTCTCTTTTTGAAGATTTACATGCAAGTTTTCAAATCTCAATAGACGGATATAAAGAAAAACATAATTCGATAAAAAGATATTTTAATACGTCAGAAGGTACGTATGATAAAGTTATAGAAGTTATTCATCAGTTAACCAATAATTATGATACCTATATAAATTTGAGAATCAATTATGATAATGATACATTAAATCATATTGAAGAGGTTATAAAAGATATTATTGATATTGATAGAAGAAAAATAGGTATACACATGGAAAGAATTTGGCAGACTTCACCGGAAAAAGAAGTATCCTATAAAATAAAAGATGTTTTGAATTTATTCATGGTAAATGGTTTTGCAGTTTCATACATGAACTTGGCTAGAAGAAGTTATTCATGTAAATCTGGTAAAGTTGACCAGGCTATTATCTCATATAATGGAGATGTATATAAATGTAGTGGTAGAGATTTTACCAATGAATTGCGAGAAGGAGTTTTGCAGGATAATGGCTGTATCAAGTGGGATAACCTAAAGTTGGAGAAAAGATTATCGCAAACAACGTATGATAATGAGTACTGTATATCATGTAAATTATTGCCTTTGTGTTGGGGACCTTGCAATCAAAAATTGTTAGAAACTCCAGGGAATATTCTAAGGTATTGCCAATTGAGGAATATGGAATTGAGTCTGGATGAATATGTGGAGTATCGATTTAATAACGAACTACTTAAAATGAATATGTATGAAAGCACGCCTTGACAAACTAATCATATTGATAGCAGTCTGTTGTTGCCCGTTGGTTGTTTTCTCCCAATACACCTTGTCAGGGACAGTAAAGAATGATAAATCTTTGGTGATGTCTGAAACGGTTGTGACCTTGCAACAGGCCGATTCATTGGTAGGCATGACACTGGTAGATTCGAAAGGGAGATATAAATTTACTGATTTGCACAAAGAGAAATACACTTTAAGCTTGTCGTGCCCCGAGTATCAGCCGATAGAGGAAACCTTTGATTTGACAGGTGATAAAAGGATAGTCTATGTGATTTATCCGGTGAAAAACATACAGTTGAAAGAAGTTTCTATTGTTGCCGACAAAAGTCATCTGATCTCTCATACGGCAAATAGTGATATCTTTTATTTGTCGGCAGAAGCCAGGAAAAAACAGAATCCTTATGAGGCATTGAGAGAAATTCCCAAATTGGTGGTGAATGAATCGGATTGTTCTATAAAGATGGTGGATGGGGCTACTCCTTTAATCTTGATAAATGGACATAAGGTCAATTCGGGCATTAATAGCATTGACCCGAAAGAGGTGGAGGCGGTGGAGGTGATCAATAACCCTTCTGCACGCTACCTGAAAGACGGGGTACAATGTGTGGTCAATATTAAGATGAAACAGAAAACTGCCGCTTATCAGACATACAATATGAATACACGCCACATGATTCCGGTTTTGTTTGGGTATACGGGAGGTTATTATGAATTAGGCAACAGCAAGGCGTCTTTAAGCCTGAATGCTTCTCATTTCTATTTTCATCATGATGATTCGGAGTGGAATACGATACAACAGAATACGGGGTATGAGAAAACCGCTGTCAGTAAAAAACGTTCTAATATAAGTAATCCTTATGTGGCTTTGAACGGTGACTGGATTTGTTCGCCCAAAGATTATCTGGCTATGAGTGCCATCTATTACCATTATTCTTCTAAAAGTGAAGAGGAGGGTGGGGGAATTCTGACCCAAAATAAAGAGAGAGAAGCATATAAATCTTTTGTGGATAATAAATCAACCAGTTATGTAGGAAGTTTTAACTTGTATCATAAGCATACCTTTCATAAAAGTAAAACATTGGAAACGACTCTGCATCTGAACATGAATGGGAATGATATGAAAGGGATTAGAAAAGAGGAATATCCATCCTTGGAGTATAGAAATCAATATGATTTTGACAACTTTCGCTGGTCCGGAGGATTGGAACTGGATTATTCTTTTGATTGGCTCGGCCAGAATTTTGATTTCGGAAGTTATACTCGTTTTTTGAAAGACTGTATTAAACAGATTAGTGCGGGATATCCTACTTTCTATCATAGGGAATGGAGTGAATATGCTTATGTTTCGATGAATGGAAATATCAAGAGCAGTTTTTTTTATATGCTTTCGTTAGGTACGGATCTTATTTTCAAGAAAGCAGGTGAAGTGAAACACGATTATAGCAAATTGACTGCTGCTGTATCAGGAACTTATAAATTTAATGGCATACACTCTGTACGTTTGAATTATAATCTTTCCAATCTGTCTCCTGAGGTAATGTATCTGAATCCCTACAACACTTCTACCGACAGTTTGGAAGTGACTCGGGGAAATCCTTTTTTAATGCCTGCCCGGAATCATATTTTTAGATTTTGCTATATGTATAATCAGCATGGATTTTATGTGGAACCTTTTGTGAAATACAGGTTGTCGGTAGACCGGATTGTGCCGATAGGGTATACAGAGGACAATATATATACGCAGACATATAAAAACACGGATACTTTCCGGCAACTGGATGCCGGTATCAATATGAACTATAATAATCAAAAATGGGGAGGTGTAGGTGGAAATATAGGGTATGATACTCATTTCTATACTCATCAGCATGGAAAGGGCT
>OATJ01000911.1_pt1 | contig 13691 bp, 6 predicted proteins | sample 1516661 | NCBI WGS metagenome assembly OATJ01 (sample SAMEA2579951, study PRJEB22360) | human gut metagenome
AAAAAATCAAATGTTATAAATAGAATTGGAACATTTGATTTTTTTTGCATCTTAAAATTTTTCTATATCTTTGAAATGCAATACAATGAAAAATCACCTTTTATCAATTATATGAATAAACTGATTATTTACTTATTGATTAGTCTTACAATAATCTTTTTCAATACACAAAGAATCTTCGGATACAATCTGAAAGCAATCAAAGCTACAAATACCGACATTATTACTTCTATAAATCAGGATTCCTCCAATTTCATCTGGATTGGAGGAAGTAACGGACTATTGCGCTTTGACGGATATACTTCGATTCAGATAAATGACGATTTGAAAGAAGAACATTTTGGATATATCAATAATATCTATCGGAGCAATATCGAAAATACATTTTTCTTAGCAACTAATGAAGGACTTTTCTATTACAATTACGTTACGGACGAAATCAGGATAACAGATGAAAGACTAAGAGGATATGAGGTTAAATCTATTTTTCTTTCTCATGATAAGCAATGGTATGTTGCAACAAACCATGGAATATTTATTTTTGATTCCCAGTTCCGATATATAGATTTGATTACTTCTCAGGAAGGCTTAACCAACGAATTGGTGAATATGGTAATTGAAGATAAGGATTATAATATTCTTGTGGCCCATGGAGGTGGTATCGATCGGATAACAAAAAATAAGGAAAACAGATATACAGTCTCCTCAATACTTAAAGAAGGGATAGTAAGATTCATTATATTGGATCGTAATGATAATATATGGTATAATGTAAACGGTAATATTTATTGGGCGTCAAGGCAACAATGGTTCAATGACCCTGTAATATCAGCTAATAAGATTTCGGATAATACCGAGTGTGTACTAGGATTGAACCTGAAAGATGAAGTATGGGTAGGAACGCGAGGAAATGGAGTACTAAGATATGGAATAAAAAAGGGAGAAGTGCCTTCTTTATTAGAACCTATACTGATAGATAGAAGTCCAAATGCGGAAATCAACAATTCCATCTTATCACTTTACCAGGATAGTAACCGAGATATATGGATTGGAACGATAAATGGCTTGTATCTATATACCGATTCGGACAATTCTTTTAATATTGTAAAGCACGATGCAAACGATGCAAACTCATTATCTATAAATCTGATTTCCTCTTTACATGTAGCCACAGACCAAACAGTTTGGCTGGGTACGTCATATGGCATCAACTCTTTTGTGTGGAATAAAGATAAAACTGATTATAAAATAACACATTACATTGATTATTCGGATAGTAATGACGTCATTGGCGGAAACCGTATATTGATGATAGCTCCTTGCAGTGATTCTTTATATTTGATAAGTACCAAATTGGAACTGAAATATTTCAATCCGATTACCAAAAAGTATTTGAAAACAGACAATCTGGATGAAGCCTACACCAAACATGGCATGAGGTATGTACGTTCTTATTACACAAATAGAGCGGGTAACATATATATGGCCTTTAATAAAGGTGGTATAGGAGTTTGGCTTAAATCGAAAAAGACCTTTTATCCGATTCGCTGGGAAGGACGGGAATCGGGAGTTTGCAGGGCTATCACACAGGATAAATCAGGAAAACTTTGGGTATCCGTAGACGGTGAAGGACTTTATTGTCTTACTTTATCCAAGGATGGTCTTTCTGTAAAATATGCAACTTCTTATAATCGTAGTCAATTCAGTAATCAATATGTCACCAATCTGTTTATCGATTCGAAAAATACCATTTGGGCAGGGACCTTTAATGGATTATTCGCAATGGATGTCAATCAGAAAGAATTTCATCCGTTTACATTATCCGGTATCGACACTCATCTGTATGTTAGTTCTATCAATGAAGATAAAAACCATAACATATGGATTTCAAGTATAAAAGGAATTTATAAAATCACATCTAAAGATAATATCAGCTATTATGAAATTGATAATACGGCCGATATTTCTAAATTATGGTATATCATCGGTCATGGTATGGATAAAGACGGCATGATGTATATAGGCGGAACCAATGGACTCATATATTTCAACCCTTCATCTATCAATCTGGATCGCCGTACAATGCAACCTTATATCAGTAATTTGACAGTAGGTAATAAAACCGATTTTGCGAATTGTCAAAAACTCAATTATAGTAATGAACCTGTAGAATTATCACATGACCATAAGCAAATCTCTTTTGAATTCAGTTCGCTTTATTATCCTAATCCTCGCATAATACGTTATGCATATAAACTCGACGGCTTTGATAAAGATTGGATATACACAGATTCTTATCACCGGTTTATTTCTTATTCTAACTTATCGAGTGGACACTATACACTTAAAATAAAAACATCGACTCCCTCGGGCGGATGGTCTGAAGAAACCGGTTCTTTTCCTTTCATTGTCAAAGCATCTCCGTTCATGAGCTGGTACGCCATACTACTATACCTCATAGGCGGTTCTGCATTGGTATATTTCATTATCAAATTCTTTGTTCTAAAGCTAAAAATAAAGAGAGATAACTCGCTGAATTATTGGAAAATAAGAAATATTATCAATATAACAAACGGTTTACGGACTCCGTTGACACTGCTATATGCTCCATTAGAGTATTTCGTGAATCATTACGGAGAAATACCCAAAGAAGAAGCTGAGTCATTGCTAAAAATCATGAAAAGGAATGTGAAGAACATGTCCGACCAAATTAACAGTTTTATGGAATTAAGCAAGTGCGAATCGGAGAATTCCGTATTGAAGCTAAAGAATATAGATATTGCTTTATTGATATCTACTGTTTTTGAATCCTTAAGAAGCAGAGCTGAGATTAAAAATTTATCATATGAAATGAACATTAGTGCCAAAGAAGTGAAAGTTTTCGTTGATCCTGCCAAAATAGAAGTTATCATATTCAATTTACTTAATAATTCCATCAAAATGACTCCTGAAAATGGAAGCATAGCTTTGTTGTGTTCCTTTGATACTAAAAGGCATAATTATAAAATAGAAATATCCGATACCAGTACTTTTTATGAAAATGCCAAACATGTCATAACTGTCGGAAATCTCTTGCATCATAACGCCGATAGGGATATTGATAAGCAAATGCTGAAATCAGAATTTTTCCATTTATCCGTAGCCAATGATTTTATCCAGTTACACAAAGGCAGACTGTCTATTGTCTGTAGTGAAAATGGAGGAACAAATTATACCTGGCATATCCCCTTGGGGGTGTCACATTATTCGGCAGAACAACTTAGTACCCTTGAGGAGACAGAAGATAATATCCCCTATTCACCTTTTCAGAAAGATACAAAAACACTTTCCGGTACACCGTACGATGTAAGTACAGCACAGTTATCTGATATAAATTCCGATTTACCAGTGATAATAGGCATTGACTGGAGTGTCGATTTGTTGTCATTAGTGAGAATCCAGTTAGCAGATGAATATACATTTGTTAATTACCCGTTTCGTAAGAATGTTGTAGAGGCAATAAAAAAGCAAAAATGTGCTGCCATTATTATTGATGTATTGAATAAAGAAGCTCTCTCTCTTCGGTTGATAACCATGCTCAAGAAAGATAGTGTTTTAGCTAATATTCCGGTAATGATTATTTCAGCCAGTATTGAAGCTGACTTTGAACATTATTGTTATGATTTGGGCGCAGATATATGGTTGAAAAAGCCATTTGATTTGAAATATTTTCATGCGAGAATCAGTAATATCATAAAATCACGGGAAAAGATGACTGAGATTATCAAACAGAAATTGATTGTAAACCCTAAAGAAATTAATGTATTGTCTAATAATGAAATCTTTCTTGCTAATGTCATGAAAATTATTGAGAAAAATATGAGTAATGAAGGTTTTACTGTCGATGCTCTTGCTGCAGAGCTTAACGTAAGTCATTCGGCTTTATATAGAAAACTTACCCAACTCACTCAACAATCTCCGGTAGACTTTATACGTTCGATAAGGTTGAAGCGAGCAGCTCAATTACTTCGTACTCATAATTATCTCGTATTGGAAATCTGTTCAATGGTGGGATTCTCAGACCAACGTTATTTTAGTACTTGTTTTAAACGTCAGTATGGCATAAGCCCTAAAGCTTATTCGATGAAAGACTTTGATAATACCGAAGAAGAATAATTCCGCCTCGGACCGATGTTCCACAGTCTGAGGCGGTATACTGTCTGTAGAAACCCATTAACTTCCTACAGACAGTATTTATTATGGCAAAATTCCAAAATTCCAAACTGCATTTGTAGTTCTGGCTTGTTGCATGATTTTTTTCAATTTACGTACTTTTTCCGGATACTGATTTAATACGTTGGCTATTTCTCCCGGATCTGCAACCAGATTATACAATTCGTATGTCTCTTTTTCCGGGTTATTCACTTGTAGATGTAATAATTTCCAGCCATCCTTAATTACGGCTTGTTTACCGCCTTTCTCATGGAACTCAAAATATAGATGATCATGCTCTTTTTGTTTTCCCTTACCGGTTAGGACAGGTAAATATGAAATACCATCGATATTGGCAGGAGCCTTTGCGCCGATCAACTCGCACATTGTCGGCATAAAATCCCAAAAAGTAGAGATTTGATAAGAGACAGAACCGGCCGGAATCACTCCAGGCCATCTTACTATAAACGGAGTTCGTATTCCACCTTCATACAGATCACGCTTTATTCCTCTGAAAGGTCCGTTACTATCAAAATATCCAGGGTCGTGACCTCCTTCTTTATGTGTACCGTTATCAGATGTAAAAATGATAATGGTATTTTCCAGAACACCTTTTTCAGCCAATAAATCGATAACTCTTTGTATATCCCTGTCTAAGCGCGTTACCATAGCGGCAAAAGTTGCTCTTGGCTTTTCCTGTGGACGATACTTTCCTACATAAGGTACTTCTTCAAATTTGCCATCATAATCAAACAGTTCGTTATTCGGAACTATAATATCTGCATGAGGAATCGTAGGAGTCAAATAAAGGAAAAAAGGTTCATTTGCATGCTTATCAAGAAAAGCCAAAGCTTTATCCATAATTATATCATGAGAATATACTTTGTAATCCAATTTCACAGGAGTATTATTCTCAAATAACTGGACAGGAAAATAATTGTGTGCATTACCTTGTCCCAAATATCCAAAGAAGTAGTCGAACCCTTGTCTATTAGGATGCCCTTCTGCTGAAGGACCTCCCAATCCCCATTTGCCGACACACGCTGTTGTATAATTTTTGGTTTTAAATATTTCTCCGACAGTAACCTCTTCATCAGCTAAATTAAAATCATATTTACGTCCATCTTCCGCTATATATCCTTTGTTACCTCTGATGAAAGAGTGCCCTGTATGTTTTCCTGTTAATAAGACACAGCGGGAAGGAGCACTAACTGTAGAACCGGAATAATGTTGAGTAAACTTCATTCCTTGTTTTGCCAGTGCATCGATAGCCGGTGTCTTAATCCGTTCTTGTCCGTAACATCCTAAATCGCCGATACCTAAATCATCGGCCATTATAAAAACTACATTGGGTGCCTTCTTTCCAAATTTTTGTTTCTGAGCTTGTCCCGAAACAAGCGGAAATAGAAATGTACCCGATACCAATAAAATCTTATTTACTCTATCCATTTGTAATTTTATTTAATAATTAGCAATTTCAGCTATTCGTCTTGGGATTTCTGTATTCTCCATAATACCTGTAAACCGTTCTGCACCTACACCGACAGCAAATATCGGTACAGGAGTACCGGAATGTGCTCCCGTAGTCCAGCCACAATGCGCATTTTCATTCAGTATCTTGATGGCTGTAACCGCAATAAGTCCATCTTCAAAATATTCACTTTTCACTGCTCGTGCTTTCCCGTTTATTGTCTGATTATAAGCTTCTTTTAATGTATTCTCCTGTTTCTCCGATAACTCTATACTCTCCCAAAATCCCAAGTTTTCTTTCAAAATAGTCTTTAAATGTTCCCATGAAAATAGTTTATTGTTATCGATTGCTGTGCTTATTGCATCGGACAATGCCGGTAAAGAGCACGTTTGTGAAGCGAATTTATCAAAATGAAGCGTATAGCCAGTTGTACCCAATCCTAAGCCTCCTGTCTCATGATCGGCTGTCACAACAATGAGAGTCTCATCGGGATGTTTTAAATAGAACTCATAAGCCAACTGTACAGATTTATCAAAATCTTCGACTTCGGCAAATATAGTAGCTGCGTCATTACTATGGCAAGCCCAATCTATTTTACCACCTTCAACCATTAAAAAGAAACCTTTGTTTTTCGCATCAAGAAATTCGATTGCTGAAGTAGTGATTTGCGATAAAGTGAGATCATCATCTGTCCGGTCAATGGCAAAAGGTATGGAAGCCCGTCCTCGTGCTAATTGATTCTGTCCTTTTCCATCCAATTGAGTAAGAAACAACTTATCGTGTTTCTTGCCCTCTTGGAGAAATGCCTGATGTCCTTTAAGTATGGCATAGCCTGAATCTTTTAGTATTCGATGAAGATGAACAGCTTGTTTATCCCGATCCGTGGGAGCAAGAAAATCTGCTCCGGCAAAAAACTCAAACTGCGATGCTGCCATTTGTAAGCCTATGGCATAGTACATTTTACGATCGGGTACATGGGCATAAAAGGCTCCCGGCGTAGCATGGTCAATACTGACGCTTGTTGTTATACCAACTGCCCTTCCTTTGGCTTTTGCTTTTTCGGCTATACTTATCAAAGGTGTTGTTTTTGTAGAATCCATTCCCAGAGTTCCGTTTACGGTTTTTTGAGCAACACTTAAAGCCGTTCCTCCTGCTGCAGAATCAGTAATATCATTTGATAGAGAGTAAGTACGGGATAATCCGAAAAAAGGAAACTGGGTCATGCTCAATGGGGTAATACCTGTCTTATTATCGTTTGCTCCACGATATTTTTCAGTTGCAATAACCTGGTTAATCCCCATTCCATCGCCAATCATTAAAAATACATATTTAGCTTCCTGAGATCTGAGCGATAAAGTAAACAGTAAAAGAGATATAAATAGCAATGAAAATCTTTTCATAAATGAAATTATATTTTAGTCTTTTATATTAAATGTAAATTGTTTTTCTACAGTCCCTCTCTCATTAATCATATTGATATTAATTTTTTTACTATCCGATCGGATATCAAGAATATGCCGATTAGAGTTAATCAGTAAGGGAAATTTGCAGATACTTTCTCCTGTAGCATAATACTCATGTCGATGAATATGTCCACAAAGCATTAAATGTATATCGGCTTCATTTAACACTGGAATAAATTTGGATTGAACTTCAAGAATTCCATGCCACGTTTTTCCCAAAGGTGGAACGTGAATCAGAACAATATGAATAGCAGCTTTTTTGTATTCTTCGGAATTTACAGTTTGTTTTAACCACTCTACTTGCTCTGTCCGGTATTTATCAAAATCGGCCAAATCATTATACTCAATATCCGAATCGGGTTTATCCTCCCCTCCATCAAGTACAATAAAGTAGATAGGGCCATATGTAAAAGAATAATATGGTTGTTGCGTGGGTGAAGGAAATAAATTAATATATTCTTCAGAGCAATTCCCTCGGGTTTCGTGATTGCCCCGGACCATGTAAAAAGGCAGGCTTTTTGCAAAAAGTTGTGATGAAGTGTTGATAAATCCACGGTACATTTGTTCCACTGAATCCATCTTATTTACCATATCTCCATTAAGTAACATAAAATCAAGTGAAGCAGAGTCAACTGCATGAAATAAATTCTCATAACGTTTCACATCCTCGTGAATATCATTTACTACAGCAAAATGAATATTTTGTTTATCTGGATTGAGGGTAGAAAACATACACGGTTTCCCTTTGTGTATGTTATTGGCAATAATACGTCCATAGCGTACGTCCCGGTGTGCTTTACGAGTCACCTCTTTAGAATAAATCCGATAACGGTATGTCGTAGCGGGAGATAATCCGGTTATACGGATTTTATGTAGAGTGCCAATTTTCTTACGTCCGAAGTTCGTGTCAAAGAATTTTGGACGCTCGGTAGCATAGAAATTACGTGAATCATCCGGTGCTACTTCAACCCATGATACGGCATTTTTATTAGTGCCCCATACAATGGTTACTTCTGTATCGGAAAGCTGCTGCAAATAGGGCTGACAAGTAAATATAAATTCAGGTTCAGTGTTCTCGGCTTGAAGAAAACTTGCTGTTAAGAGATATACAATAATAAAAAACAAATTACGATACATAGTATTAAATATTAAAATAATAGTTTTGATAATTCATAAACCCCCACAGTGGATAATGCCAATACCAATCCGATTAGTGTTTCATAAGGAATCAACTTTAACCGGTTTTTAAATGTTACATCCATAGAACCACCGGTAGCGTGAAAGAATGAGCCATGTGGAAGATGGTCAAGTACGGTTGCTCCCGAATTGACCATTGCTGCTCCCCATAAAGCTGTGACCCCTGTAGCAAGAATGGTCGGAGCGAAGGAAGACGATGCGATGGTTGCCCCGGCAGTACTTGAGGCCGTAGCTGCTGACATGAGTATACCAGATATAGGAGCAATAAAGACTTCACTTAGCGGACTGTTCGATAGTAGATTGATAATGACATCTTTCATGGACGATGCCTTAATAATTCCGGCAATAGTTCCGGTTCCAACCAATAATATGGCTACCGATGTCATTTTAGACAATCCGTATTCCACGCTCTCTCGAAATACATACATCCGCTGCATACATACTATTCCAACTAATCCTCCGACAGGTAATGCGATAAGAGGATCAACGGTTACTCCACAAAGGGGGCGTAATGCCAATAGAATAATTGTAACAATAGGACCGATGATACTTGTAGAAAAAGAAGGTAAATTCTTATCCGCTTCAGAAGAGTCAATAACCATGGATTGACCTGTACCGATATTTTTTTCTTTTTCTCCGGGAAAGATTTTAGCTACTACAAAAACAGTGAAAGTTAAGCCTATCAGTGCCGGAATAAGATTAGCATACATAGTGCTATATAATTCCGCATTAAAATTTTCGACAGCTATAATGGTATTAGGATTGGGAGAAATGATATTACCGCATTTTCCACCACCTACCATAACAACAAGTAATCGCCCTATCGGTATAGCGCACTTCTTATGTATTTGTAAAGCTACCGGTGCTACGGTTATAATAGCTACATCAATAAACACACCAATAGCGCATAGTAACAGAGTTGACAGTGCAAGAGCCATATATACATATTTTTCCCCCAGTTTCCGAACAATAGTATTGGAAATGGATTCGGCAGCACCGGTTTTTATCAATACGCCCGACAATACTCCTGCTGCAAGAATACGAAGAATGGCCGGAGTAATGTCTTTCACCCCATCTACCATGACAGAAACACTATCGACTAATGACAGTCCTCCCGATAAACCGCCTGTAATAGCTCCTATCATAAGGCTGTAAGCTATAGGAATCCGTTTGATAATCAAAAAAATTGAAAGTAACAGGCCTATTATTGCCCCTATGGTTGACATCATGACTAATCAGAATTTATGGAATGACAAAAGTCTTACAATTTGGGAAGCAGTCTGTTTCAGATTCTCCACAGTGATACTGGCTTTTAATGCTTCAGACAAAGAGATAGCTGAGGATTGTATACAAAATACACCCAGGAAACCGGCTGCTGTCATACCTGGCGACTCTCTACAGCTCCGCCTAAAATAACAACCGGAATGTCGTATTTCTGTGCCAAAGTCAGTATCCCCTGGGGAACTTTTCCCATAAGAGTCTGTTCGTCTACTTTCCCTTCTCCCGTGATAACCAGATCGGCACCGGATAGATAATTTTCGAAACAGAGTACGTCAAGAACCGTGTTAATACCTGGTTTTAAAACTGCATTAAAAAAAGCAATGAATGCAGCACCCAATCCTCCGGCAGCACCAATGTCAGTTTCAAACTGTGTCTTTACACAGGCTGCAAATCTTTTCAAACCGTTGTCGAGTATTTCAATTTCGGCAGGTGAAGCTCCTTTCTGTGGGGCAAACACATAAGCTGCTCCCTGCTCTCCAAACAGTGGATTGCAAACATCACAGATAATAGTGAATTCAGAATCCAATAATGATTTGTCCATTTCCGATATATCTATAAAGGAGAGTTCGTTTAATGATTTCCCACCAGGAGCAAGTGTCTTTCCATTGACATCTAAAAAACGGCAACCTAAAGCTTCGAGCATTCCTTTCCCTGCATCGTTAGTTGCACTACCGCCAACACCTACAATAAAATGACGACATCCGCGAGAATATGCATCAGCTATTAATTGTCCGGTACCATAAGTTGTTGTAATAAACGGATCACGTTCTTTTTCCGATATTAATGTTATGCCGCTGGCCGATGCCATATCGATAATTGCCGTATTTTCCCCATTTTGATGGATTATCCCATAACTTGAAGTGATGGTACGCATAAGCGGATCATACACCTGACAGGTCACATATTCTCCGCATAAAGCATCTACCAAGGTTTGCATAGTACCTTCTCCTCCGTCAGCAACAGGCACTTTAACAACTTGTACATCTGGAAGTTCAAGATTTCCCCCCGCCTCTATGGCATCAGCTACCTGTAGGGATGTCAGAGACCCTTTAAAAGAGTCGGAAGCTACAACTATCTTTTTCATAAATTAATCCTTTTATAAGAACCTTTATAATTATCACTTAGTATAGGTGTAATGACAAAAGTAAAATTATAATCACCGTGCTTCATCATATATTCATCTTTAGGACGTGATTTCCAGGAATCGATACCGCCAAGCCCTTGTTGTAGGGCATCAATCTGTACTGAAGTATGAGGGCGTATGTTCACACATCCGCCATGACTCTGGTGTATATACTTGTCGGGACCATCATCAAGATCGGACATCAATCTATTTAATGCCGAAGCAGAGAAAGCTTTATCCGAATGGAAACAGAGCCCGGCACCACCTTTATTGATAACCTTCCACCAGCGGAGTTCGGTTTTGTTTCCAGTTTCCTGTGGACGTACATAAGGATAGTACTGCGAATCCACACTCTGACGATAAACGCCTATGGTTTGTGCTGCGTTACGATCAAAATAACTTTCACCCGGACCTTTTCCGTAAAAACAGAGTCTGTCATATTGCCGTGGCATAACCAGTTGCATTCCGTACCGGAAAAGTCCTTCGGCCCATTGCCCGGGAGTAGTAGCTTTCAGATTCTGATTAATGCATATTTGTCCATTGCCTGACACCTCATAAGTAATAGTCAGGTGAGCACCGGCTTCAGACAAATTATAGGATGTTGAAACGACTTTATTATTCCCCTTGTCATTGATTTCTAATTTTTCAAGCTTGTAAACCGGGTTCTTCCAGGCCGCAAAGGCCAGCTGCAAATCTACTCCGTAATCGTTATCGGTCGGAGCGCGCCAGAAATTAGGCTTTAGTACAAATCCATTTTCCAACATATCATTTCCACATACTTTAATGTGTTCTATAAAACCGGTTAGTTTGCTGAACTCGTATTCAATATCATTCGCTATCACTTTCAGGTATCCGAGAGTCTGACTTATTGAAATCGGTTTTTCAGATACCGATAACTCGCAAGAAAACAAATCATACGGTTTAAGTTCGAGTTGCTGATAAGCTATTTTATACCCAGCTTCAAGTAACGGCTGGCGTTGTTTCAACCGGTATTCTACATTGACAAAAATTTCGTGATATGAACTCATGTCAATTTCAAAACCTTCAAGCGGCACTTGTACTTTAGTTTGCGGTTCTGCATTCAACTCCCATACAATCCCTTCTTTTATAATTTCTCCATCAGCCTGAATATTCCACATCAGGTAATAATCGGATAAATTTATAAAGAAATTCTCATTAAACACTTCAATTATTCCCTTTTCAGAGTCCACCCAATCGGTCCATATATTTTGTTGTATATATCGCACTTCTTCCATATGAGGATTAGGATAACGATCTGGAGAAATAAGTCCGTTACAATTAAAATTCGACTCGCTGGACAAATCAGGTTCGTAATCTCCGGCAAAAGAATAGTAAATCCGCCCTTCCTTATCTGTTTCCCGGAAACCTTGATCTACAAAGTCCCAGATAAATCCACCTTGAAGAGCATCATATTTCCGGTACAAATCCCAATAATCTTTAAATCCTCCCAACGAGTTACCCATAGCATGTGCATATTCACATTGTATCAAAGGTTTAATAGCCTTCCGGGCATATTCCTCTGTATTTTGATAATTGTAATACATCGGACAAAAAATATCGGTATGTGGTAAATTCTTAGCTTGCTCGTATTGAACGGGGCGACGGTTATCCCTGGATTTAATCCATTTGTACACCTTTTCGAATGTTGGACCGTCTCCACTCTCGTTTCCCATTGACCAAATGATAACAGAAGGATGGTTCTTAAAATTTTCTACATTCGAGATATTTCGTTCAAGATGACTAAGTTCATAATCTTTACGTTTCGCCAATGTTTTTTCTTCATATCCCATTCCATGTGATTCGACATTGGCCTCTGAAACAACATACAAACCATACTTATCACACAATTCATACCATCGCGGGTCGTTAGGATAGTGACAGGTACGCACGGCATTTATATTATTTTCTTTCATAATACGTATATCTTCAATCATGCGGTCTAATGTTACTACATAGCCGGTACGAGGATCTATCTCATGCCGGTTCACTCCCTTAATCAAGATTGGTTTTCCGTTGACGAGTAATTGTGTTCCTTGGATCATCACATTACGAAACCCCACATTCTGTCGGATAGCTTCCGTCAATTTCCCGTTTTTATCTTTTAGTGTAATCAATAAATGATAGAGATGAGGCGTTTCGGCTGTCCAATGTAAAGGAGAAACTATTTTCATAGATTCGCTCAACTTTCCTCCTCTGACTTTATTCTCGTTCGTTGTTACTGTATTTCCTTCTGAATCAAAAAGCGTGAAAGTTATAGTATGTCCATCAGTATTTTCTGATGATACATCTATATCGAGTATACCGTCTTTGAGTTCTTCGTCCAATCGGGGTTGGACGAAGATGTCCTCTATATGCGCCGAAGGGCGCATATAGAGATATGTTTCGCGGCTTATTCCTGATCTTCGAGATAAGTACCGTCACACCAACGCATAATCTGCATCGCTATCTTATTTTCACCCGGGGTTAGATACTTCGTGATGTCAAATTCGGCAGCCATCTTATTATCTTCACTGTATCCGACAAATTTGCCATTAATCCATACCTGTAAATTGGAACATGCAGAACCTACATGCAGATAGACCTGTTCTTTATTCCATCCGGCAGGCAATACAAAATTGCGCCGGTACGACCCCACATAATTATCTATAACAGGCACTGCCGGAGGGTTGGATTCAAATTGCAGGTACCAGGCATATTTCTTTCTTCGATACATAGGAATGCCATACCCATTGATTTCCCAAATGCCTGGTACCGGAAACTCCACCCATTCCGTATCATCATAATCCGTACGGTAAAAGTCAATAGGCCTGAGGTTTAAATCTTTTACGAATTTAAATTTCCATTTTCCATCCAAAGAAAAAAAACGGTCGGAAGCATATTTGTCGTTTTGCATTGCTAATTCGACCGATTCGAATGCAAAATATGAAGCTCGTGGTGCTTCTCT
>OATJ01000912.1_pt1 | contig 13681 bp, 8 predicted proteins | sample 1516661 | NCBI WGS metagenome assembly OATJ01 (sample SAMEA2579951, study PRJEB22360) | human gut metagenome
AGCTGCTGCCGGTGCCGGAGCTGCCTTCGGTGCTGCTGCCGGTGCTGCCTTCGGTGCCGGTGCTGCTGCCTTCGGTGCGGAAGCTGCGCCTGTGAAGCCCTCTTCTACTGTTACTTCATATACATTACCGTTTACTGTGATTGTATAATTTTTCATTGTGATTTCCTCCTGATAATATTAATTCCAGTTTCTGTTAGAAACACGTTTGATGGAGCGGACTACAAGTCCGTTGTCAACAGTCTCTTTTCCCTCGTAAGCTGCGATTGCTGCTGTGATCACGGAAACGAGTTCTGTATCATCGGTAAGGTTCTCCTCCTCAGCCGGAGCTGCCTTCGGTGCTGCTGCAGGGGCCGGAGCTGCCGGTGCTGCCACAGGTGCTGCCGCTGCCGCATTTTTCTTTGCTTTCATCTTTGCCTCAAATACGCTGATGTATTTGAACATGCTGATCAGCCAGCTGATGAAGATCAGGACTGCGAATACAACGCCCATACCCATTAAGGTATTCATTCCGGCTTTCGCCATCTTCTCGCCTGTTGTGTAAACCGGGGAGAAGGAAATTGTCTCAACTTTGCTGAGATCTTCGTCCGCGATCAGAGTGAATTCCATCGCTCTCTTCTCGTAAACGGTGTTCATTCTTGCGATATAGCCGTCATCACCTTTTGTAACGACTGCTGTCTCGCTGGAAACGAACGCGCCAAGGTCATCCTTAATGGAATCCCAGGATTTTAACGCATTCTCCATAACAGTATCTTTGTTCTTTACGCTTGTTGCAAGGGCCTGTTCGATGGAAGCATCATCCATCTGGTTGAACAGATCCAGGTACTGCTGGGAGCCGGACTGCATCGCCATTTCGATCTGCGGATCGATTGTTTCAGCGGTGTCAGCGGCTGCAGAGCATCCTGCAAGCGCGAAGAGACAAACTGCCATGCAGAGTGCAAGCCAGATTCTTCTAATTCTCTGTTTCATATTTCAGCCACCTCATATTAGATCGTTCCGTGCTTTTTGGACGGACGATCCTCTCTTTTTGTGAACAGCATCTCAAATGCAGCAACTACACGCTGTCTTGTCTCGGAAGCCTCGATGATATCGTCTACATATCCTCTCTTTGCTGCCGCAAGTGCACTTGCCTGCATCTCATTATACTGTGCTGCTTTTTCATTGATCAGGGCTGCCGCATTGTCAGCCTTTGCGATCTCGTCAGCATACATGATCTTCACAGCCGGTGCTGCTTCCATAACGCCGATCTTCGCGTTCTTCCATGCGTATACAATGTCAGAACCGATAGACTTGCTGTTCATGGTAAGACCTGCTGTTCCGTTTGCCTTGCCGACAACGACAGTTACCTTCGGAACGTCAGCGTTTGCGAATGCGTAGGTCAGGCGTGCTGCCGCCTTCGCGATCTTCTTCTCGTTGCATTTGCAGTTCTTGTAACCATCTACATTGACGAGTGTAAGTACCGGGATCTCGAAAGCGTTGCAGAAGTTTACAAATGCTGCTGCTTTCTCACATCCTGCTGCGGTAAGGGCTGCGTCATAAGTAGCAGTCTTCTCGCCGTCTGTATAAACTTCGCTGCGATTTGCAACACAGCCAACGGTAGCTCCGTTTAAGCGGATAAATGCCGTTACCATCTCCGGTGCGTAGTCCTTCTTCATTTCCATGTAGAAGCTGTCATCAGAGATCATGGACAGTGCGATGGATGTATCGCCTGCGCAGTTCTCTATATCTGTGCAGATTCTGTTTAAGTCATCCTCACATTCGCTGTAAGACATGTCATCCTCGTTGTTAGCCGGAAGGATGGAAACAAGGTTTCTGATCTCGGTGAAAATTTCTTTCTCGGAGCCAGTCGCGCATACGTTTCCTGTCTCTTTTGCCTGGTACTCAGCGCTGGAATTGTCAGCATCGTTCTCAGCGATTACAAACGGAGCATTCACAAACATTTTTGCTTCCTGTTCCATAAATGTAAAATCAGCCATTTCAGATGCCACAGCCATTCCACCGCCGCAGTTTCCAAACACAGCCTGGATCTGCGGGATCACACCGGATGCCATTGCCTGGCAGACATAAAGTTTGCCGAAGCCGTCCAGGGCATCCATGCTTTCCTGGAGTCTGAATCCTGCACAGTCTACCAGGGCAACAATGGGTGCGCCCATTTTCATGGCCATACTATAGAGCTTCTCGATCTTCTTTGCGTGCATTTCGCCGATGGATCCACCCATTACAGACGCGTCCTGGCTGTACACATAGACGAGAGCACCATTGATCGTACCATAACCGGTAACAACACCATCTGCAGGGGTTTCCTGAGACTGCATGTTGTAATCAGTGCTTCTGGCAGTAATATAAGCACCAACCTCAACAAAGCTGTTGTCATCAAGCAATTCATGAATTCTGTTGATTGCCGACGTTTTTGTCATTTTGCTGTCCTCCATTATTCCTTAAATTGACGAAAATCAAATTTCTGCCTAGTGTAATAATAAACGGATTTGATGTAAAATTCAAGGAGTTTTTCCCTGCCTTAACAATATTTTTATGCTTTTTCGTCAGAAAAAATTAAGAAACTTTTTTTCTAACGTGGTCCTGTAACTGCGCTTAATTTTTTAAACCGGCTGCTTCCAGATGGCGTTTCACATCCGTAAATCCGCGTCCCCGGACCTCTCCGACCTGATGAACGACCATGAAGGCCTCGCTGTCGATGTCCATGACGATGCGGTTTAATTTCTGAAGTTCCCTGCCGGAAACCACGGTGATGACGGCCATGGACGGCTTTCTTAAATGCCCGCCCTCGATCTGGAACAATGTGGTTCCACGGTCAAGCTGTTCCTGCACCGCGATGTTGATCTCCGCGTATTTCTCGCTGATGATCTTCGCCTGTACCTGCTTTTTGCCCATCATAAGCATCTTGTCGAGGATCACGGTGTAAACCATGACCATGATGATTCCGTAAAGGATCTTTTCCCGGTCGCGGAACAAAAGCTGGGATAAGAGGATCGCCACATCGAAAACATACATGGACACGGATACCGGGAACTTAAAGCGTTTCTGCAGGACAAGCGGAGGGATGTCCATGCCGCCGGTGGAGGCACCGGAGCGGATCACGAACCCCAGAGCGAATCCGATCATGATCCCAGCAAAGATGGCACAGAGCATGGGATCCGTTGTGAATACGAAGTCTCCCGCCAGGGCGGTCAGGCGGTCAAGGATGAACGGGTAATAAAATGTCGCAAGCAGGGTCGTCGCCGCAAATTTTTTCCCCAGCTCCAGCCAGCCGAGACCGAACATGGCGATATTGAAGACCGCCACGAAGCCGGAAAGAGGGATCCCGAAGAAATGCTGTGCCATAAGACCAAGTCCTGTGGTTCCCGCGGCGATCATGTCCAACGGCAGAATGAAGAGGACGACTCCCGCAGCGTAGACCGTGAGACCGAACAGGATAACCGCAGTCTGGATAACGACAGATGCCGCCTTGTTCTGTTTTGTTTCTGATGTTTCCATTTGTTTTGTTACCTTTCTCTTTGTGTGCTGTTTATTGTTGTCTATTATTGTTTGTATTGTTTATGTATTTTGTATTATTTGTATCTGTTCAGTAGGTCTGCGCACTTGCTGCGCTGACCGTAAGAAAACCTAGGCTAAAAGGCAAAAATCCCATCGGCGTAGCCGATTTGGAATGGATTTTTGCATGTAACTGTGAAGGTACTGAACAGTTACTATTATTTAAATTTTCCGCCTTCGCAATTTTTCGCGTTTTCTGTTCTTTCCACTACCTCTTTATCACAGAAAAGCGCACAAAAAAAGGACGCCCGAAGGCGTCCTCATGAATTTTCCTTATTTGCCGAAAACTGCTTCATAGTCTTTACGGAATTTCTCAATTCCCTGGTCAGTTAACGGGTGATGTGTCATCTGCTCGATTACTTTGTACGGAACCGTCGCGATATCGGCACCTGCGAGTGCGCACTCTGTTACATGCATGGTGTGTCGTACGCTTGCCGCGATGATCTCCGTCTCAATATCATGGAGAGCGAAGATCTCTGCAACGGTGTCGATGAGGTCGATACCCGGCTGGGAAATATCATCGAGGCGTCCTAAGAACGGGGATACATAAGCTGCGCCTGCTCTAGCTGCGAGAAGCGCCTGATTTGCAGAGAAGATCAGAGTCACGTTTACCTTGATTCCTTCCGATGCAAGAACTTTTGTTGCCTTTAATCCTTCGATCGTCATCGGGATCTTAACGACCATATTCGGGTGGATCTTCGCGATCTCGCGGCCCTCCGCGATCATTCCCTCCGCGTCAGTTGTTGTTGCCTTTACCTCACCGCTGATCGGTCCGTCTACGATAGAAGCGATCTCTTTTAAAGTCTCAACATAATCTTTTCCTTCTTTTGCGATCAGGGACGGATTTGTTGTAACTCCGCAGATCACTCCCATGTCATTTGCTTTGCGGATTTCATCCACATTGGCTGTATCAATGAAAAATTTCATTGGTTCCCCCTCCTGTATTTCAAATAATCGTAACTGCCTGGTATTTTCACAGCTACAAATCGTCATATAAGTCCATTTTAACATGAGGATATGTTTTGTCAATGCATTTCGACGTTTTTCCCGGATTCCGCCCATTCCTGAATGCGTGTTCGCGAAAAGATGCAGATTACAGCAGGCGAGCGCGTTCGGTGTGGAAATTCACCATGACACATTCTTTTTATCCAGCATACGGGATAAATTCAAAACAATCCTCTTCATACACCCCGTCGATCTCGAATCCCCAGCCTTTATCCGACTTTTTCACTGCCAGACGGCATCTGCGTCCATCGGAGAGCTCCATGTCCACAAAGTTTTCCAGATCTGTCGCCCGGACATAGTACTTTGTTCCCACTGGAAGTTTCTCCTCTTTTTCACTGCCGTCTGCTTCCATCATCGTCACCGGAAGCTCCCTCGTGGATACCAGCGCCGCCTCGTCCTCCTTCGAGTCGCAGACATTGACTTTTGTATACACCTCATTCTCTGCCACCGGCATCCCTCTCTCACCCACATGGAATTTCCGGTAAGCGTCGTATGTTCCCAGAGCGTCCACCCTGCGGGTAAGGTAAAATCCATCCGGATCATTTAAGAGGGCACCATGAGGGCTGTCATTCGATGTACCAACATGACGGATCTCTTCTCCCTTCAGGTCAAAGACTTCCATGGTCCTCCAGTCATTCTCACTCTGGATCTCCGTGTAGAGATATGGGTGCCCGTCATCTGTCATGACGATCCAGCCGTACTGGGGCTGTCCATAGAGTTCCATCGTGAATTCTTTCTTCTTTCCACCCTGTTCCCGCTCGATCGTGATATTTCTCGTGTCATACCCGTCTGCGGCATCATCAAAATGATAACTCACAGAAGTATCGTTTTCCTCGTGCTCATACGTCACAGTCTCCCATGGACTGATCTTTTCTGCCCAGCCTTCTGAAGCTTTCCCTATATAGTCTGTCTGGAACATCGCTTCATTTCCGGCAAACGGAACCTCCACTTCAACAGCTCCTGCCGCATATGAGGCGATAACATACTGGTCAAAATGAATGCGCACACCAGTTTTTGTGATGCACCATTCCAATGGCCCATATCCATCCGTCCCCGCAAACAGATTGTCCACGGTCGTTTCATAATCTTCGAATAATCCTTTCTCCTCTTTCTGGTCAGAAAGTTCCCCCTTCACATATATCCGGAATCCCGGAAGATCTTTTACCACATCGCCGAGTTCCAGCTCTTTTCCCGTCTGCGTATCGAAATTGTGGTATTCCGTCACAGAGCTGGGATGGGCACCTCCCAGATCATAATATTTCAGCCAGTACATACTGACGACCGTATGGTCGAAGCGGACTGGATTGAATTCATAATTACAGACATATGACTGCTTCATTTCCGGGTAATTGTTCCGCATATCCTCAGCTTCTTTTTTATAGGAGGCATACTCCTCTTTATTCTGGCTGACCAGCTTTTTATTCAGGGAAGTGAGTGACTGCTTCAGTGCGTCATATCCGTCCCCCTGAACATAAACCTTGTCACAGCGTGATGTGATGATCGGAGTCTGGTCTGCGTCATCCCATTCCCCGTCATATTCCCCGTTTACCGCGATGGGGATTGGGGCGAGACGGTCCGCCCTGGCATCCACGTCCGTATTCCCGTTCTGATCTGTGCCCGACAAGTTCTCCGCCGTGCTTTCCGGCTCACTTTCCGCCTTGAGTCCTGTCTCGCTGCTCTCCTGTGTCGTCTCCGCTGCCGTATCCACCGTCACTGTATCTTTTTTCTGGCAGCCAGTCATGAGACTCACCGCGATCAGAAGATATAATCCATATTTTCTCATACTTTCCCCCTCTTTATCAATTTTTATAACCTCTCGATTTTATTTGCGTCAGACATGCGGCATTCATGTTCTGTTTCCCTTTGCAGCTGAAATTCACCTGTATCAGGACTATTTCTTTTTACATCCTTATCTTACCGCATACACTCAAAGGAATCCATTTCTTTTCCCTTACGAATTCTTAAAACAAAGCGGAAGAAAGCAGAACGTACAGCGGATCTCCCCTTCTCGCAAAAAATTTCGGCATATTTGGGCATAAAAATACCGGAAACAGGCAGTTCCTCATTTCCGGTATTTTCATCATATTCTCATATATCCATTTTATTCGCGCACCACGCCTCTACAACATCCAGTCCTTAAGGACATCGTGATCCCGCAGAAGTTTTCCAATGATCGTCTTATCGACCTTTCGGAGCAGCGGCTTTTTCAACATCTCAAACGGCATCGGAAGCTTCATCTCAAGCGGGGACTTTCCGTCCATGAGTTTCACCGTGCTGTCCAGGAGCTCTCTTACATCGTAGACACTGCCCCATACCTCCGGCACACCGCGGTCCACTCCACAGAGTCCGTATACTGCCTCCATGGCGGTACGGACAGAGTACTCTGTGGTGAAAATCGTATCTCTCGGAGTCTCTGCAAACTGTCCGAGGAAGGCGGCGTTTACAGATCCGTCCGGAATTACATCCGGGCGGTCTCCGGCAGCTCTCGGCATAAAGAACGCTGTGATATATGGCATCATGGTCGGCGTGCAGTTGCACTCTTCTCCTGCCAGTCTCCCGATGTCCTCCACCGGGATTCCGAGATGATACAGCCACTCGGCGGTGATCTCCTTACCGGTACACTCCTTCATGGGTTTCTTCACATAGTCGCCCGGGACATCGGTGAACAGGCTGTATACCCATACACACACCTCGTCCTTCTTCTGATTCTTGAACTGTCCCTGGCGGTTGATGGTCCAGCTCAAAAGCCACTTGGAATCGCGGCAGCTCACGATACCGCCGGTAACAACTTTGCCTGTCCTCGGGTCGCGCTTGCAGATTTTCTTGATCTGGTCGATGATCTCTTCATTTGCGGTGGTGACCGTCGCAGACTCCCAGTTCGTCTTCTCGATATCGGAGCAGAATTTTTCCGGATGACCGAAGGACGGATCCTGGGCTGCAATTTTCTTCCAGAGGCTCCAGCAGCCGCTGCTTCTCACTTCCGCGTCACCCACCGGCGCATGGTTCTGGTCACCGTAGATCGTCCCTTCTGTACAGCTTCCGTTTGTGATAAACACAAGGTCCTCTTCCGTCAGCGGGATCTCCGTGTCCCCGTTCTTCGTGCGGCACTCGATAGCGCGGGCCGTCTTCTTTCCGTCCGTGATCTCAAAGCGGACGTTTGTGACCTCTGTGCCGAACCGAAACTCCACGCCTGCCGCCTCCAGGTATTTCTGCATCGGCAGAATCAGGGATTCGTACTGGTTGTAGCGGGTGAATTTCAGAGCGGAGAAGTCCGGAAGGCCGCCGATATGGTGGATAAATCTCTGGAAGTACCGCTTCATCTCCAGGGCGCTGTGCCAGTTTTCAAAGGCGAACATGGTTCTCCAGTAAAGCCAGAATTGGGAGCCGAATACCTCATCATCGAACACATCCTCGATGGTTTTGTCATAGAGATCCTCATCCTTCGTGAAGAAGAGCTTCATGATCTCCATACTGCCCTTCTGGCTCAGACCAAACTTTCCGTCCGTATGGGCATCCTCGCCGCGGCGCTCTGTGGCACGACAGAGAGAATAGTTCGGGTCATGCTTGTTTAACCAGTAATACTCATCGAGAACGGACGCGCCTGGAACCTCCAGGGACGGGATGCTGTGGAACAGATCCCAGAGGCACTCGAAATGATCCTCCATTTCGCGGCCGCCGCGCATCACATATCCTCTTGTCGGATCATCGATTCCGTCGCAGGCACCTCCGGCGATATCCATGGCCTCTAAGATGTGGATGTTCTTTCCCGGCATCTGGGCATCGCGGACGAGAAAGCATGCCGCCGCCAGGGATGCGAGACCGCTTCCCACAAGGTACGCGGACTTCTCCTCGATTCCCGCCGGCTTCTCCGGGCGGGCAAACGCTTCGTAATTTCCGTTTGTGTAGTAGATTCCCTTGCTGTTCTTATCATGTTTTCCGAGTTCTGTGTTGCGGTAATCGGATCTGCTTCCATGGGAAGCCTTTTTCATCTTATCCATTTCCATGTTTCCGCGCTTCTTCGCCGCGAGTACCGCTGTGATTCCAGCTCCGGCCGCCAGAACTGCTCCGGCTTTCCATCCTTTTTTGCTCATCGTTTCTGGTTTCCTTTCCTGTTTATTTCATTTCTACATTCCGTATCATGTAGTTTTCATAACTATATTGCTGCTTTTGATAGTAATCCTTTCCACGGGCTTTGTCAAGCTTTCCATTCAAATATTTTGAACGCAAAAGTTTTTTCTGCGCTCCCCGCCTTTTATCTTCTCCTTTTTTCTGATTTTCATTCAAAAAGTACCCCGCCCGCTGTCTCTATAGGGGCAGCGAACAGGGTACTAAAAAGGGGAGGATAAGTATTAATCTTTTTCTTTTGTACTGGTCATAGGATTGCCCGTTTTTCCGTTTTTATACATTCATCATTGATTTTCCATACACATTTTTTTATAATAAGCTTACGGAATACATTCAGATTGGAGAATACAGAAATCATGAAAAATCTTGTAATCGGACAGTCCGGCGGACCTACCGCCGTCATCAACGCGAGCCTTTATGGTGCGGTAAAAGCATTCAGGGAATCCGGCGCGGACGGACATGTTCTCGGAATGATCAACGGAATCGAGGGATTCCTCGCTGACCATGTGATGGACCTTTCCACGGACCTCTCTGACAAGGAACTTGAGCTCTTAAAGCTCACTCCGGCCGCATACCTTGGTTCCTGCCGTTATAAACTTCCGGCAGATTTAGACAGTGAAGTTTACCCTGCGATCTTCGATAACTTCCGTGAGATGAACATCGGATACTTCCTCTATGTGGGCGGAAACGACTCCATGGATACCGTGGACAAGCTCTCCCACTATGCGGAGAAGATTGGAAGCGATGTGAAATTCATCGGAATCCCGAAGACCATCGACAACGATCTTGTCCTCACCGACCACACACCGGGCTTCGGAAGCGCCGCAAAGTATGTTGCCTCCACCGTCCGCGAGATCGTCCTCGACGCCTCCGTCTATCAGCAGAGATCCGTCACCATCGTCGAGATCATGGGACGCCACGCAGGATGGCTCACCGCTGCTTCCAGGCTTGCAAGAAAATATGAGGGCGACAACCCATGCCTTATCTACCTCCCGGAGACTCCGTTCTCCTTAGAGCAGTTCTATAATGACCTGGACGCTGCATTCAAGAAATCCCCGAACCTCGTTGTCTGCGTCTCCGAGGGAATTGCCGATGAGGGCGGCACCTTTGTCTGCGAGTACTCCGACGCAGCGAAGCTCGATTCCTTCGGTCACAAGATGCTCACCGGCTGCGGTGAGGTCTTGGAAAGCTTTGTCCGCGACAAGTTCGGCGTGAAAGTCCGCTCCATCGAGTTAAATGTCAACCAGCGCTGCAGCGGCATGATGGTATCTGAGACGGATATCGAGGAAGCTGCCATGGCAGGCGCTGCCGGTGTGAAGGCAGTTCTCGCCGGGGAGACAAAGAAGATGATCGCCTTCAAGCGTGACTCCGACATGCCGTACAAGATGCACTGCACACCGGAGGATGTAAGCCTCATCTGCAATCAGGAAAAGAAATTCCCAAAGGAATGGATCAACGCGGCAGGAAACGATATCACCGATGACTTCTCAGCTTACGCTCTCCCGCTGATCCAGGGCGAGCCGAAGCGCGTGATGGAGAACGGGGTGCCGAAATACCTGTACAGAAAGTAAGTTTGGTATTATCACCCATAACCGCGAATTTTAACAAAACTCTTCAACAAAAGCAAAAGCCCGTGAAAACATGCTTCCACGGGCTTTTTCCTTTTCTTTCCTTGGTAAGAACTCTCCCACTTCCTGTCCCAGACTTATTCAAGATCGAAACAGCCCTGCACCGCTGCCAAACGAAATCCACTTTTCCATTTAACTGCTGCACAGAGCTGTTTATTTTTCATATTCCATTAATTCACTTCACTAATATCCATCAGCCCGCACCCGTCATAGAAGAACTTTAAAATCTCCTGGCAGGTCTTTCCCTGCTTTGCCATGCCCTGGGCACCGTTCTGGCTCATGCCGACACCGTGTCCGAAGCCGCCTCCGTAGATTGTGAAGGTCGTCACCTGATTTTCATCGGTTCCGTTGTTCTCGATATAGATGAAACCGCTGGGAAGCGTATCCCATCCCGTAGATGTGGAACCGTCTTTCCTGTTGTATACAAGTGATACATTTCCGAGAATGCTGCGGATCCTGCTCTGCCCGGAAAATGTCTTGGAACCTTCCGTTCCAACGACCTTCAGGGTCTTCGCGTATCCACCCGCTCCCCTGGATGTGATCGTAAGTCCCGTGATCCTGCCGACCCCGCCGATCTTTTCGTCCAGGATCGTGCTGGTGGTCTTCGTGTTCCAACGGAACATCGGGAAGTCAGAGTCGTAGGCATCTGTGTTCTCGTCCTTGATAAAGCTCTCAAAGGCCTCGTTGGATGTCAGATCCAGCTTCTTCGCCTTGTTGTTGATCGTGACTGCCCTGAGGTACGGCGTGTTGGACGCATCCGCTCCCCACACACTTCCGTCGGTTCCATGCCCGTCAGATGTGGAGTAATAGAACGCCTCGATGGGATCCCCGTTGTATTCCAGAAGCTGACCAAAGGTCTCATTCACAGCGGTATCCGTGGAATCGAAGGTCAGCGTGTTGTTGTACACCTGGAAATTCGTGCTGTCATCCACATGGGCACCATAGGTCGAGTAGGCATTGCCCTGAATCTGCCTCCATGCGTAGGTTCTCGCACAGACCGCCTGGGCCTTCAGCGCCTCCAGCTCATAAGTCGGCGGCATCTCGCTCGGTGTCACCCGCTTTAAATATTCCTCGAGATCCACCTCGTTTAAGAGAAGCAGGCCGTCGCTCTCCTCCGTGATCTCCATATGTCCCGGATAGACGGGCATTCCCTGAGCGCGCTCCAGACTGTGTACCGTGATCATTCCGCCTTCATTTGCGGAACGGAATGTGAGACGCCCACTTGCGACCCTTGAATCTCCCGGTTTTATCGTCACCGTCTCCCCTGCTGCGATGGACTCCGTCTTTGCATCCTTCTCATCTCCGTACTCCAACACTGCCATGGAGTCGCAGGAAAGTGTGATCGTATCATGGAACAGTGACTTAAATCCGTTCGTCATGATAAGCACGCGGATCATGTCGATATCCGGTTTCTCCGTCGTCAGGGCCGCACAGATCTTTCCATCCGCCACCACAAATTCCTGCATGTGGTAGCCGACGAGAATATCCTTCTTCTGCTGTTCCCTGAGAACACCGTAGGTCCGATAGATCTTAAACTGATCCGCCAGCGGCACGCTGCCGTAGCCGTCGATCTCAATCTCTGTGTCGCGGACCGCAAGGACCGTTCCGGTGATCTTCTCTTTCTTCAGCACCAGTCGTTTTGGGGTTCCGCCCTTTAAGTACAGATCTCCGATCTGACCGGAGATCTCGCTCTCATCCTTTAAAACTCCCTTTACCGGAAATTCCCTCTGGATATTTCCGATAAAGACCGTCACTGTCTTTCCGGAGAATCCCGAGATCCAGGCATTCTCGTAGACGATCTCGTCCGAGACCATCTCCTCCACCTTTAAGATCTCATCGTCTCTCGCCAGAAACCGGATCTTCTGGTCAATATATCCGTCGAGGTAAAGTCCCTCAAACTGAAAAATACCGTCCCTCGTGTAGGCTGTCCATGCAGGCGCACCATCCACATTGTCCGGTGTTCCGTAAAGGTCCGTCTCCACCTCGGCCACAGCTCTGTCCGGATCCACCGCCGCGCGGAACGCGTCATAGAACTTCCAGAAATTCTCACTGGAGACCGCCTTTTTCGCCCGGTCACCGGAATCCACATAAGAAAGGAGCGCATCTGTTTCCCCTTTTCCCTCTTCCGATGCCTTTTTTGCCCAGTCCGAAAGAACCGCGTATGTAACTGCGGACGTAGCGCTCCGCTCGTCCGCTTTGACCGATCCGCTGTCAATATATCCCTGACCATAGAGGTAGTCCATATATTTCACATACCACTGGTCCGATAGATCTTCATCAAAATTCGACGTCTCCGGCGCATTTTCAAGAATTCCATTCCCCGACTCCAGTGTCAGTGCCACCGTCCGGGATGCCGCTGCCAGGGAGACTCCATCCTCTTCCCTGTCCAGAAGTACGATCACGATCAGCAGAACCACGATGAACGTCGTGACTCCCGCCATCCAGTTTATCAGTTTCCTTCTCTCGTTCATAATTCCTTTCCCGACCAGAACCAGCTACTGTTCGTCACCGTGTTTTTTATACTCGCCGTTCTGTTCGTCGATCCGCTTCAGATTTACATAGTCCTCTTCTTTTATGCTCAGACTCTTCTTTGAAAGGAGATATTCCTGAATCTGATTATAAATATGAATGATGACTGCCATCAACGGAACCGCAATGATCATTCCCACAAATCCGCACAATCCGCCGAACAGCAGGATCGAAAACAGTACACCAAAGCTGGAAACACCTGTGGAATTTCCCAGGATCTTCGGTCCTAAAATATTTCCGTCAAACTGCTGAAGCACAAGGATCAGCCCAATAAAGTACAGACACTGTTTCGGACTGATGAGGAATACGAGGATCGCGCACGGAGCTGCTCCAATAAATGGTCCGAAGAACGGTATCACATTCGTCACTCCGATGATCACGCTGATCAGCAGCTCATACGGCAGCTTAAACAGATGCATCAGGATAAAGCAGAGAATTCCGATGATCAGGGAATCGATCAGTTTTCCGATAATAAAGCCGGAAAACGCTTTTTTAATAAACTGGAATTCAGCCACAACGATATTGGCCGCTTTCAGTGGAAGAACGGAATAAATAAATTTTTTTCCCTGCGCTGATAGGGATTCCTTGATATTTAACAGATAGATCATAACGATCAATCCGATCAGCATGTTTTTTGTCAGCGTGATCACATTCATGACTCCGCTGGATACGCCGCCGACAATCTTCTCAATATTCTGGAAGTTCTGGAAATTGGAGAGATTCGACATTAAGTCCGTCTCCATCCAGCTCTGAAAATACTGGGCTGACTGCTCGTAAATATTTAAGATTGCCTGCTCCACCGGCGGGTTGTTCACGAAGAAATCCGTCAGCCAGCGACAAGAAAA
>OATJ01000930.1_pt1 | contig 13438 bp, 9 predicted proteins | sample 1516661 | NCBI WGS metagenome assembly OATJ01 (sample SAMEA2579951, study PRJEB22360) | human gut metagenome
CGAATCCGATATCGTAAGCCCATCCGTCACCACCGAAGATCCACTGGGATTTCTTCGCAAGGAAGTCTTTATTTTTCAGCAGTTCTGCTCTCTCAGCACATCCGCAGTCACAGTCTTCCAGAGCTTTTACAAGCTTGTCTGTAGCTGTTCCGTTTGTTGCACCTACTGAGAATGTATCCAGATATTCCTGTGCTGCTGCTTTCACATCATCGTTTGCACCGTTCTCTGCAAGTTTTTCTACAGATGCTTTGAGTCTTTCACGGATCGTATTCTGTGCAAGAAGCATACCATATCCAAACTCTGCATTATCCTCAAACAGTGAGTTAGACCATGCCGGACCTCTTCCCTGTGGGTTTACTGTATAAGGTGTAGACGGTGAAGAGTTACCCCAGATAGAAGAACATCCTGTTGCATTTGCAATATACATTCTGTCACCGAATAACTGTGTGATCAGTTTTGCATAAGGTGTCTCACCACAACCTGCACAAGCTCCTGAGAACTCAAGCAATGGCTGTTTGAACTGACTTCCTTTTACCGTAGTCTCTTTGAATTTTGCAACAACTTCCGGTTTGATCGGAAGCTCTGTTCCATAATCAAAGAATGTCTGTCTTCCGGCATTTGCTTCCATGTTGCCCATAACAAGCGCTTTTTCACCCTTCTTACCAGGACATACATTTGCACAAGATCCACATCCTGTACAGTCATAAGCAGATACTGCGATCGAGAACTTCATGTTCGGCATACCCATCATGTCGATCATATCCATACCTTCCGGTGCGTTTGCTGCCTCTTCTTCTGTCAAAGCGATCGGACGGATAACTGCATGCGGACATACATATGCACAGCGGTTACACTGGATACAGTTGTCCGGCTGCCAGATCGGGATATCTACTGCGATTCCACGTTTCTCATATGCTGAAGAACCGGATGGTGTAGAACCATCTACATATTCATTAAATGCAGATACCGGAAGTGTATTTCCTTCCTGTGCATTTACTTTTGCCTGGATATTTTTTACAAAATCTACAACGTCTGCTCTTCCGCCTTCTCCAACGTGAGGAGTTGTAAGACCTTCATCTGCTGCATCTTTCCAGCTTTCCGGAACTGCGATTTCTACAACCTGTTTTGCACCTGCATCGATTGCATCGTAGTTCATCTGTACGATCTTGTCACCTTTTCTTCCGTAAGTAGCTTTTGCAGCTGCTTTCATCAGATCGATCGCTTCCTCTTCCGGAATGATCGCTGCAAGTTTGAAGAATGCTGACTGAAGAACTGTATTGATACGTCCGCCAAGTCCGATTTCTTTACCAATCTTGATACCGTCGATCGTGTAGAACTTGATATTGTGATTTGCAATGTAGCTCTTAACCTGTCCCGGAAGGTGCTCTTCCAGTCCTTCCATATCCCATGAACAGTTCAGAAGGAATGTACCTCCATCAACCAGTTCCTGAACCATGTTGTACTTGTCAACATAAGAAGGATTGTGACATGCTACAAAGTTTGCCTGACGGATTAAATATGTTGATTTGATCGGTGACTTACCGAAACGCAGGTGAGACATTGTAACACCACCGGATTTTTTGGAGTCATAGTCAAAATATGCCTGTGCATACATGTCTGTGTTATCTCCGATGATCTTGATGGAGTTTTTGTTCGCACCAACAGTACCGTCAGCTCCAAGTCCCCAGAATTTACAGTTGATCGTTCCTTCCGGTGTTGTTACCAGAGGTTCGTCAGCTTTCAGTGACAGGTGTGTCACATCATCTTCAATACCGATTGTAAATTTCTGTTTTTCATCGTTGTGATATACTGCAACGATCTGTGCAGGTGTTGTATCTTTAGAACCTAATCCATAGCGTCCTGTATAAATCGGAACTGCATCAAATTTTGTTCCCTTTAATGCTGCAACAACATCCAGATACAGTGGCTCGCCAAGTGCTCCCGGCTCTTTTGTTCTGTCAAGAACAGAAATCTTCTTCACAGAATCCGGAATTGCATTGATCAGTGCTTCCGCTGAGAATGGTCTGTAAAGGCGAACTTTTACAACACCGACTTTTTCTCCGGCTGCCATCAGATAATCGATTGTCTCTTCGATCGTATCACAGACAGAACCCATTGCAACGATCACGTGCTCTGCATCTTCTGCTCCATAGTAGTTGAACAGTTTATAGTCTGTTCCAATCTTCTCATTTACTTTATCCATATAATTCTGAACGATTGCAGGAAGTGCATCGTAATATGGATTACATGCTTCTCTTGCCTGGAAGAAAATATCAGGGTTCTGAGCAGAACCTCTCTGACATGGATGGTTTGGATTCAGTGCGTGTGCACGGAATTCGTCAATTGCATCTTTATTTACTAAATCTTCCAGATCTTCGTAATCCCATGTCTCAATCTTCTGAATCTCATGAGATGTTCTGAATCCGTCAAAGAAATTGATAAACGGAATCTTTCCTTCCAATGCTGCACAGTGTGCAACTGGTGTCAGGTCCATAACTTCCTGCACACTGGATTCACACAGCATCGCTGCACCTGTCTGACGACATGCATAAACGTCAGAGTGATCTCCAAAGATAGAAAGCGCATGGCTTGCAAGTGCACGTGCGGATACGTTGAATACACCCGGGAGCTGCTCTCCTGCCACTTTATATAAGTTAGGAATCATCAGCAGTAATCCCTGAGATGCTGTAAATGTTGTTGTCAACGCTCCTGCTGCAAGAGAACCGTGTACTGCTCCTGCCGCACCTGCCTCAGACTGCATCTCTGTTACATGAACAGTTGTTCCGAAAATATTTTTTCTTCCTTCTGTTGCCCACTCATCAATATGCTCCGGCATAACGGATGACGGTGTGATCGGGTAGATAGCTGCAACTTCTGTGTATGCATAAGAGACATGAGCTGCTGCCTGGTTACCGTCCATGGTTTTCATTTTTCTTGCCATTTCTTGTTCCTCCTTCGAAATTACATTGTAAAACGAATTTTTTACATGTAATCTCATTATATCTCGATTAGTTGTAAAAGTCCATACGAGCCGTCCCATTTCTTGTTTCTTTTTTGGTGCAGTTGTCTGGTTTCTCTTTCTGATTTTCTTTTGGAAATTCTATTTCCATGCAGACCGGCTGCAGCTTTTCGTATAAAATAAGAAGCACCTCCCACGGAAGTGCCTGTCCCCTCTTGTATTCTCTTTTTCCATTTACCATGCATGCAGCCAGAATTTTCCTAAAAACCAGATAAGAAATGCAAAAATTGCCATCACTCCGATTGCAAGCGGAAGCAGAAGTTCACAGAATGCCAGAATAACTGCCAGTTTGTCTTTTCGGCTCATCTCGATCGGTTCCTGCTTTTTCTTTTCTTCACGCGCTTTCTTTTTGGCTTCTTTTCTGACTGTGCGAAGACCTTTTTCAAATTCGATTTTCTTCTTTTGTCCATCCGGCTGTGTGTCTGACTTTTTCGCTTTTTCTTCCTCTTCAAACAGCAGATCCGGCCTTGGTCCCTGTCCCAGTTTCAATAGATTTTTCATAATGCCCTCTTTGAAAAATGCCCCCGATGCGATTACCGGGGGCGAAATTTAAGTTTTCCTTACATTTTTTGTATTGTCAAAAGATTTTATACATAGTGACAAGCTACAAAGTGTTCATTTCCTACATCTCTGTACTCCGGTGCTTCCTGTGCACATTTCTCTGTCGCATATGGACAGCGTGTACGGAATTTACATCCGGACGGCGGATTCGACGGAGAAGGAAGATCTCCGCTCAAAATGATACGATCTCTCTTTCTTGTCGGATCCGGCACCGGAATCGCTGACATCAGCGCTTTTGTATATGGATGCAGCGGATTGTCGAAAATTTCATTTTTATCTGCCATCTCCACAATATTTCCAAGATACATAACTGCCACACGATTACTGATGTACTCTACAACTGACAAGTCATGCGAAATGAAAATGTAGGAGAAGTTGTTTCTCTCCTGAAGATCTCCGAGCAGGTTGATGATCTGTGACTGAATAGACACGTCCAGCGCCGATACCGGCTCATCACAGACGATCAGTTCCGGATTCAGAATCAGGCTTCGTGCAATTCCGATACGCTGTCTTTGTCCACCGGAAAACTCATGCGGGTAACGGTTGATATAATACGTAGGAAGTCCGCAGATTTCCATTGTCTCCAATACCTTTTCACGTGCTTCTGCCTTACTCATCAATTTGTGATCAAGCAGAGCCTCCCCGATGATGTTTCCGACTGTCATACGCGGATTCAACGAAGCGTATGGATCCTGAAATACCATCTGCATCTGCAGACGTTTTGCACGCATTTCCTTTTTGGAACATTTTGCAAGGTCCTCTCCTTTGAAAATGACCTTTCCGCCTGTGATATCATGCAGCCTTAAGATCGTTCTTCCGGCTGTTGATTTTCCACATCCGGACTCACCTACGATTCCCAGTGTCTCACCACGTCTCAGTTTGAAAGAAATTCCATCTACAGCTTTGACATGTCCGACTGTTCTTGTGATCAGACCGCCACGGATCGGGAAATATTTTTTCAGATTCTGGACATCCAAAATGATTTCATTTTCTCTGTTCATTTATACTTCCTCCTTTTCCGGTGCGTTGACAAAGCATGCAACATAATGACCGTTTCCAACGTGTACCAGTTTTGGTTCTTTTTCTTTACAGCCTTCCTGACAGAACTCACATCTCTCATTGAAATGGCAGTTCTCCGGCATATTGATCGGGTTCGGAACCTGTCCCGGGATCGAATACAGACGCTCATTGTGATTGGTCTTACCGATGATCGGTTTTGATTTTAACAGCCCGATTGTATATGGATGCATCGGATTCTGGAAAATATCCAGTACTTTTCCTTTTTCCACAACATTTCCGGCATACATAACAACCACGTAATCTGCCATCTCTGCAACGACGCCCAGGTCATGCGTGATCAGCATGATGGACATATCCATTTCCTCTTTCAGCTTGCGCATCAGATCCAGAATCTGTGCCTGAATCGTTACATCCAGCGCAGTCGTCGGCTCATCTGCGATCAACAGCTTCGGATTACATACCAGAGCCATTGCAATCATGATACGCTGACGCATACCACCGGAAAGCTCGTGAGGATAGCATTCCATGATTTCTTCCGCTCTCGGAATACCAACCAGTTTTATCATTTCCAGAGCTTTTGCTCTTGCTTCTTCTTTTGTTGCATCTGTATGGAAAAGAATACTTTCCATGATCTGATGTCCGACTTTGAGTACCGGATTCAGAGAAGTCATCGGCTCCTGGAAGATCATTGCAACATCTTTTCCGTTGACATGCTCCATTTCGCTCTTGCTCAGCTTCAGTAAATCTCTTCCATCCATCAGGATCTCACCATCCACGATTTTTCCCGGAGGTGACTGAACCAGATGCATCAGAGAGAGTGAAGTAACACTCTTTCCACATCCGGATTCTCCTACTACACAGACTGTCTCTCCTTTGCGGATCTCAAAATCAACGCCGTTGACTGCCTTGACAATTCCAGCGTCTGTATAGAACCATGTATGCAGATTTTTAAATTCTATAAATGCCATAATTTTTCTCCTTGTCAAAACTTTCTTAGCGTTTCATTTTCGGGTCAAATGCATCTCTGAGACCATCACCTACAAGGTTTACCGCAAGTACAGTCAGCAGGATACAGAATCCGGCCGGCATCCACAGCCATGGACGCAGTTTGAATGTCATCAGGTTTGTTCCTGCAGATACCATCTGTCCCCAGCTGGACATCGGAGGAAGTACACCGACTCCCAGATAAGACATGGTGGATTCCATGATGATCGTATCACCGATTGCCAGTGTTGCTGTAACAATGATGATCGGGATAACATTCGGCATAATATGTTTGAAAATCTTATGCAGATCGCGGATACCAAGTGATTCCGCTGCTGACATATAATCCATCTCACGGATCGAAAGTACCTGACCTCGGATATACCGGCACGTACCGGCCCATCCGATCGCCGCAAGGATTACCATCAGATAATATACACGAACTCCGGTGTCCACTTTCCAGTCTGACATCATGGCACTGAGCATGATCAGAATCGGCATCGTCGGCAGAGACAGAATAACGTCTACTACACGCATGATGACAAAATCCACAACTCCACCATAGTATGCTGCGGTACAACCTAATAATGCACCGATAAAGATCTGAAGTGCTGTCGCCGCCAGACCGACTGTCATGGAAATACGACCTCCATAAAGAAGACGTGTAAAGACGTCTCGTCCATTTTCATCTGTTCCAAACCAGTGCTGTGCACTCGGCGGCTGTTTTGCATTTGCAATATCAGTTGCTGTAATATCTGAATACGGAGATACGATTGGTCCCACAATACAAAGAACGATCATGACTCCTAAAAAGATCAGTCCTGCTATTGCCAGTTTATTTCTGGACAATCGCTTCATTGCAAGTCTCCAGGGGGATTCCATGCTCTTGCTCGCTGCTGCCTGTTTTGCAATTCTTTTATTTGCATCTTCTGTTTTTTTCACGTGTCCTCCTCCTTTCTACTTCAAACGAATACGCGGATCAACCGCACCATATAATAAATCGGAAAGTAAATTTCCAAGCATTGTAAGTACTGCAAGGAACATTGTGAATCCCATCATAAACAGATAATCTCTCTTTCCAATCGAATCCAGGAATACTTTACCGATTCCAGGCCATGCAAAGACAGTCTCTGTGATCATCGCACCTGCGAAAAGTCCCGGGATTGCACCTCCGACATATGTTACGATCGGGATCATCGCATTCTTCAACGCATGTTTGTAAATTACCACTTTTTCCGGAAGTCCCTTTGCACGGGCAGTTCTGATGTAATCCTGATTGATTACCTCAAGCATGGATGTACGCACATAACGCATAGTACCACCCAACTGAATCACTGTCAGTGTCACAACCGGAAGAATCATGTGAAGCAATACATCCACAACATAAGCCCCCCCAGTGTTGTTTGCCCCAGCAGTTACCATACCGTCAAGAGGAAGGACTCCAAGCTTGACAGAAAAGATATGCCGCAGGATCATTGCCAGGAAAAAGGATGGCAGTGAAATACCGGCAAATGCTACTACCGAGAATGTATTGTCAAAAATTGAATATTGCTTGGTCGCCGAAATAACGCCGATTGGAATCGCGATCAATAGTTGCAGTATGAACGCTACAGCAGCTACTAAAAACGAGTTCCATACAAATTTACCGATGACTTCTGTTACCGGAATCTTGTAACTGATTGAGATACCAAAATCTCCTCTGATCGCATGACTTGCCCAGTTTACGTATCTTTCCGGTATCGGTTTGTCTAATCCTAAAAGTGCTTTGTTCTGCGCTATCTTCTCCGCTGTGATGTTTCCGCCTGCATGAGCATCAACGGCATCTCCCGGCAGACTTGCTACCAAAAGAAATACAACCATAGATACACCGATCAGAATAGGAATCATCGTGAGAACACGGCGAGTTGCATATTTCCACATTTGTTAAAAACCTCCAATCTTTATTTGACTCTGTTTTGCTCATGATCAAATAACTTAATTTTGCCCGCAGGAAATAGAACGAATCAAATTCGTATCCACCCCCTGCGGGCCGTTTGTTTGAAGGGAAACCTCGCTGGATCCCTATTTGAGCTTCAAGTCTTACGGCTTTGTTATTTTTTTAGAGTACTTTGATTACTCAACTTCAATATTGACGATCTTATCCTGCTGATACCATTTTACATAAGAGCTCTGCTCGATGTTCTGTACACGAGTGTTGTAGCAGATCAGGTCGCATCTCTCGTAGATCGGATATAATGGAAGTTCTTCATTGATAAGTTTGTAAATCTCTTTGTATTTTTCTTTCTGCTCGTCCTGTGAAGTAGAAGCCAGTGCCTCTGCAAGCATCTTATCCAGTTCCGGATTTGCATATCCTGTACGGTTCTGAGTTCCACCTGCTTCTGCACTTGCAAATGTACCTGTCAGGTCTGGATCAGCTGTCAGTCCCCATGCCATGAACAGCATATCAAATGTACCGTTCTGGGATTTAGACTGCAGTGTCGGCCAGTCTACATACTCTGCCTGGAAGTCGATACCAAGCTGTCCGTATGCGTCGATCATCAGAGGGATCATAGTATCTGTTACAACATTTCCGGACATTGCACTGAAGACGATCTTCATCTGTTTTCCGTCTTTCATCAGTTTGTCGCCGTCTTTTTCCCATCCAGCTTCTTTCAGAAGTTCTGCAGCTTTTTCAAGATCGTAATCGTATGTCTCCATACCTTCATCATCATACAACCATGAAACTGGTGCCTGTGGAATATTCAGTGTAATTGCATACTGTCCGTAAACAGCCTGATTCAGAGACTTACGGTCAATTGCGTGGAGCAGTGCCTGACGTACTTTTACATCCTGGAAGATTTCATTTTTCTGGTTTGTTGCAACATAACCATATCCAAGTGTTGGCTGAATCTTCAAGTTGATGAATCCAGCTGACATTGCCTCTTCGATGTGATCATCATCACATACAACCTGGTCGTGAATATCTACATCACCTGTTTCTACTGCCTGAAGTTCCGCATTTGTAGCAACTACTTTGAAGATCAGGTTCTTTGTCTTAGGCTCTCCCAGGTAGAAGTTCGGGTTTGCTTCCAGAGTCGCAGATGTTTTTTCTTTGTACTCTTTCAATACATATGCACCATTCGATACATAGTCAACCATATTCAATGATTTAAATTTAGAAAGGTCACCTTTCTTGATCAGATCTCCATATTTTGCTGTAGAGATCGGCACTGCTGAACCTAATACGTATGGTGCACTTGTGTTTGCTGATTCCAGAGTAATCTCAATTGTACTTTCATCTACCACTTTGATACCGGAAATTTCTGTAGCGCTTCCGTTTTTGTAGTCATCATATCCTACAACGTTTACTTTAGAAATATCCTGATATCCGTCATAACTTGGATCAGCTACTACTTTGTACCAATTTACATAGTCTTCTGCTTTTACATCAGATCCATCGTTGTATTTTTCTTTTGTCAGTTTATATGTGTAAACTTTGCCATCCTCAGAAACGGACATACTTGCTGTACCATCAACAATCTCACCTTTGTCATCATTGACACTCAGAGAAGCTGTTGTTGCTGTTACAACCTGGAAATCCTCATTTGCTTCCCAGTATACCGGGTTGAATACACCTGCAAAGTCTGCAACACCTGCGATCAGTGTGTCTTTTCTCTTTGCTGCTGTCTCAGGAAGTGCAGAAGGATCCTCTGCTTCAATCAACTGGTTTGTTGCTTCTAATGAAGTATTTGTGTCCTGTGATTCTGTTTTTTCACTTGTTTTCTTATTGTCTGACCCACTGCCGCAAGCCGCAAGTGAAAGTGCCATTACTGCCGCTAAAAGGCAGGCTAATGCTTTCTTTTTCATATTTTTTCCTCCTTGAAAAATATTTATGTTGATTCCTGCATCTTCCGATTTATTTACTCTGTTTTTTCATAGCCGTATTGCTCATGTATGCTGAAAATGCGGAAACGAACATTCGTCATTGCCAGAGCTTATTCCATCATTGCTCCCAGTTTTTCTGTCACTGTGCGCACACAGCCGTCTTCAAACGGAATCTGAAGACCTACTTCTTTTAACATCTCTGTATAGAAATCACTTGCAGACAGTCTGCACAGCTTCAGATAGCTCTGCCATGCTGCTTTGTAATCTTCATCCATCCAGATCTTGTACTGCATTGCACAGGTCTGTGCCAGTACATAATCTATATAATAAAACGGATAGTCATAAATGTGAAGCTGTTTCTGCCAGAAACCACCTTTTTCCATAAATGGATCTCCCTCGTAATCAAGGTGTGGTTTGTATTCTTCTTCCAGTTTTTTCCATGCCGCATGTCTCTCATCCGGCGTCAGATCCGGGTTACTGTAGACAATGTGTTGGAATTCGTCCACCATGCATCCGTACGGAATAAATGCGATCGCATCTTCCAGATGCATCTGTCTGTATGTGTCAGCTTCTTCTTTAAAAAACAAATTCATCCATGGTTCTGTAAAGAATTCCATAGACATAGAATGAATCTCTGCTGTCTCCATCGTGATATCCCAGTGCTCTTCGATCGGATCACTTCCATAAACATATCCCTGGAACGCATGACCGCACTCATGTGTCACAACATCCACATCTCCGCTTGTTCCATTGAAATTGGCAAAAATAAACGGTGCACGGTATTTCGGAAGATATGTCATATAACCGCCGGCCTTTTTTGTCTTTCTGCCGAGCACATCAAAGAGTTCATTCTCCATCATAAAATCAAAGAACTCTTTTGTCTCCGGTGAAAGCTCCTCATACATCTTCTGTCCATTCGCCATGATCTCTTCCGGAGTTCCCTGTGGTTTTGGATTTCCGTCCACGAAATACATGTTCTCATCAATATAAGAAAGCTTCTCAAGTCCCAGTCTTTCTCTTCTTTTGTCATGCATCTTTTCTGCAAGCGGTACAAAGTACTCTTTGATTTGTCTGCGGAAGTTCTCCACATCTTCTCTTCCATAAGAATTACGGTTCATCCGGTAATATCCAAGCTCCACATAGTTCTCATATCCAAGAAGTCTTGCCTGCGCTGTACGATTCTTCACCAGCTTGTCATAGATCTCATCCAGTTCTTCTGCTTTGCTCTGGAAAAACGCACTGTATTTTTCATGTGCCTTTCTTCTGATCTCACGATCTTCATGAGTCATATATGGACGAAGTAAAGACAGGTTTAAAGTTTCCCCTTCCCAGTCGATCTTTGCACTTGCAATCAGCTTGTCATACTGTGTTGTCAGCGCATTTTCCTCCTGCATCAGCGGGATCAGTTTCTCATCCATAGCTTTAAATTCAAGCTCCATACTCTTGAATGCCACTTTTCCGATCTTCTCTTCCAATACTTCTCTGTACGGAGAATAGTACAATGCTTTTCTGTACTCTGTCTCCTGATTGTTGATCGTCGGAAGAACCTCATTGTAATAATTCTTTTCTTCGCTGTAGAACTCATCTGCAGTATCTACATCACTGCGGATCATAGCGATCTGAATCGTCGTATTATACTCATCACGCAGCGCATAAAACTTCTGATGGATCTCAAACTGTTCCTCTCCACTTTTTGCTGCCTTCAGCTCCTGTGTCAGTTCTTTTAAAGCTGCTACAACAGCCTCTGTATCTACTCTCTGATAAGGCATCTCTGCAAATTTCATACCATTTCCTCCTTGCCACACCTATCTGTTTGATCAATTTTATCATTCCTAGCGCTAATAGATCACCGCACTAAAGTATTATTATAAACTAGTGTTAAGATTTACTCATTATATACTACTTCTCCTTTGATTTCAAGCTATTTTTGATTTTATTTATGCAATTTCACTTTTCCATTCTTGCATTCTGGAGTCTTTTTCACCTGAAAAAGACAAAAAAGTTCAAAAAAACTGCAGTTATTTTACTGCAGTTTTTCGTTCTCCCCTATCATTCACTCTTTCACAGGCTCCGTTTTCAATGCCAGCATTGCGTATCTGGAATGGTGCTTTCGCAGATACACAATCAAGATTCCCATTACCACTACCAGCACTCCTGCCAGAAGCTGCGAAACCGGAAGTCCAACCACCGGGAGGATCAGCTGATCTGTGCGAAGTCCCTCAATCCATACACGTCCAAGTCCATATCCGAACATATAAAGAAGAAACAATTCCCCTTCATACTTTTTATGCTTTCGATACACAAACAGTATGATCAGAAGTGCACAGCACCAGAGGGATTCATATAAAAATGTTGGATGAACCTGAATGTATTCTACACCACCAATACTCTGGATATGCATGCGCATCTGCTCTGTCACATCCGAACTTCTGACTGCATCGATTGGAAGACGCATTGCAAACAGACTGTCCGTATATTCCCCAAATGCCTCTCTGTTAAAGAAATTTCCCCAACGTCCCAGCATCTGCCCATTTAACAGTGCAAGCGCAATCGTGTCAAAAATCTGAGGTGCACTCAAATGCTTCACTTTTGCTGCAATGATCACTGTCAGTACCGCTGCGATCACACCTCCGTAAATTGCCAGTCCGCCTTCCCGGATATTCAGAATCTCCAGAAGGTTATCCTTATACATGTCCCAGGAAAAAATCACATAATACAACCTGGCTCCTATGATGCCAAAGACCACACCGATCATCCCCATATCCAGATAATTCTCCGGATCCTGCCCGGTACGCTTTGCCTCCGCGGTGGCAATCACAAAACCAAGAAGGATTGCGGTTCCTATGATGATCCCATAATATGCAATTTCAAATCCAAAGATGGAAATCGTCTTTCCGACATGTTCCAGATGAATTCCAAGATGTGGAAAACTAATATCATAGTGCATGCTTCCTGCCTCCAATTTTATACATTAAACCGGAATACAATAATATCTCCGTCCTGAACGACATATTCTTTCCCTTCCAGTCTTACCAGACCTTTCTCTTTGGCTGCTGCATGTGTTCCGCATGCCATCAGATCATCATAACTGACCACCTCTGCACGGATAAATCCACGTTCAAAATCTGTATGGATCTTTCCGGCTGCCTGAGGTGCCTTTGTTCCCTTTGTGATCGTCCATGCACGGCACTCCTGCTCTCCCGCTGTCAGATAGCTGATCAGTCCGAGCAGATGATAACTTGCTTTGATCAGTTTTTCCAGACCGGACTCTTCAAGTCCAAGATCATCCAGAAATAATTTCTTTTCATCCTCATCCAGCTCTGCAATCTCCTGTTCAATCTGTGCGCAGACAACAAATACTTCACAGTTTTCTTCTGCAGCATACTCACGAACTTTCTGAACCCCTGCATTGTCTGCACCGTCATTTGCCAGATCATCCTCTGTTACATTGGCTGCAAAGATCACAGGTTTGTATGTCAGAAGATTGTAACTTGTCAACCATTCCTGTTCTTCCTCGTCATCCGTCGTAAAACTCTTTGCCATCTTGTTCTCTTCCAGATGCTCTTTGATTCTTTTTAACAATTCCAGCTCTTTTGCCGCTGTCTTGTCATTTCTGGAAAGCTTCACAACTTTTGCAATCCTTCTCTCCAGAATTTCCAGATCGGAAAAGATCAGTTCCAGGTTGATCGTCTCAATGTCACGCAATGGATCAATGCTTCCATCCACATGGACAATGTTGCTGTCTTCGAAGCATCTTACGACATGCACGATCGCATCGACCTCCCGGATATTAGCAAGAAACTGGTTTCCAAGCCCTTCTCCTTTGGATGCTCCTTTCACAAGCCCTGCGATGTCTACGAACTCAATCGCTGCCGGTGTGATCTTCTTTGTGTTGTACATCTCGCCCAGCACATCCAATCTGTGATCCGGCACTGTCACAACACCCACATTCGGATCAATGGTACAGAACGGATAGTTTGCGGATTCAGC
>OATJ01000948.1_pt1 | contig 13131 bp, 8 predicted proteins | sample 1516661 | NCBI WGS metagenome assembly OATJ01 (sample SAMEA2579951, study PRJEB22360) | human gut metagenome
TCTATTAGGCACGCAGGTAGCGGTTATAGGAAATACGCAGGAACAGCAGGATTATACCATAGCCCTGACAAACGGCGGCTTTATCACTAAAATTATGCGTGACGGAGCCATCGTTGACTTTGATGATGATAAAACAGCAGTGGTAAAGGCCGGTGATGTAATTTCATTGGATGCTGAAACAACCAACAGCCAGGGTCAGGGGTTCCGGCAGTGGAGCGCTCTGATTGGCAAGCTGACACTGGCCGATAAGACCAGGAGGAACCCCACGATCACCATGCCGGAAGGAAATCTGGTGTTTCAGGCGAACTATTACGCCGCGGCGGCAGCAACACCCGGCAATGCTTCTATTGATTATACCCCTAAGACGGGGGCCGTGGCTCTTGACCTGTCGGATGACAGGATGGAGGATTTAATTGATGAACTGACTAATAACAGCAGTGACCAGGATGCCATGACAGCAGGGGTTGATGTACTTTACACAGTCAAGTTCACTCAGCGCGCTCCCAAGGCATCGGAGTCTGAAGCGGTAAAATCTGAAGTCGGCAATGATTCGGTAAAGGTACCCTGGACATTATCGTCTGTACTGACAAGACAGGTGGGCGGCAGCAACAAGGAGATTCCCTCCGATGTGAATAAAGAACCGGATATCAGAGTGTACGCTGTCCTTGACAGCAGTATGCACGGCTATACGGATTACCAGCTGTGGAACGTGGAGGATTTGGAAGGGGAATATACATGTACAGAGGTGCCCATGGAGCCGGATCCGGATGATCTGGATTCCGGTTTTACGGGAGTTGTCTCCTTTGACGCAAACGTGGAAAGCACCTATGTACTGACCTACCTGAAAGCCCATGAGGTGAAAATCATTGATGATAAACGTTCCATGGAACATATAATTAAGGTCAGGTCCGGCACAGCCCTGGAGGATGCGGATGGATTCATGGATCTGGACATATTTGAGGACTATACGGATCCGATTACCGGAATTGTATGGGTATATAAGGGGCTGGGAAAGACTGCCTCTTCGGGTAACGGGTATGACACAGGCCAGCCGGTTACAAAGAACCTGACTCTGCATGTACTCTACCAGACAGAAGATGACGCGCAGTGGCAGGAAGCAAGACAGAAGCTGTTGGGCCAGATTTCCATTGCCCAGGTATTAAAGAACAATCAGTCGGTAAGTGAAGAGGACAGGGAGGAGTTAAGCGAAGCGATAGACATTGCCCTGGAGGTTGCCAACAGAATCTACCGTCCCACCGTTGATGAGCTTTTGGATGCCTATGATACCTTAAAGGCCCTTGTGGACTCCATTACTTCCGGCGGCAACCAACCAGATAACCCGGACAATCCAGACAACCCGGACAATCCGGATAATCCCAACCGGCCAGGCGGCGGGGGTTCCGGCGGCGGCTCGCGGGGGGGCTCCGGCGGGGGCAGAAGTCTTGGACCGGGAAATACCTTTAACGACTACAGAACATACACCATTGGTACGGAAGGCCGATGGGAAAGCATTGACACGGATGGCAGACAATGGTCATTTATACTGAGGAGCGGGAGAAGCATCAAAGACCAATGGATTAACATCAAGTACGAGGATGCACGGCAGACCTGTACCTATCATTTTAACGCAGACGGTATCATGGATTACGGCTGGTACATGGACGCGGGCGGACACTGGTATTATCTTAATGAGAACCAGGGGGCTGATTTTGGACGTTTAGTCATGGGCTGGTATTATGACGCGAAGGATATGAAGTGGTACTATCTGAATCAGTTTACAGGAAGTATGGCAACCGGATGGCAGAAGCTGGGCGAATACTGGTATTTCTTCAGTACCGAAAGCCAGAGCGGAAGGCCGATGGGTACATTATATGTAAATGAAATAACCCCGGATGGATATATGGTGGATGAGAACGGCAGATGGATGAGGGAAACACCGTAAAACAGGCGGTTAAAGAGCCGAAACAATGTCTGCGGTTGTGCTGCAAAGGAGTGGACCATGCTGAGTGAAGAAATGAACCTTCAGATTGAAATGGCAGGGACGGACAGGGCATGTATGATGCTTGTGTGTATAAACGGTTGTGAAAATAATATGCCATACGGTATCATTGTAAATTATCATCTGCCCTGTCCTGTAAGCTTTGGAGGAATCCACGGGCTGATACTGGCCCTTGATGAGGTGTGTGAAATGGTGGGTGCCCCTATGGCAACAACAGAACCGCGGTTTCTGCAAAAAGAAAGGGAGCTGCAGTACAGGGCGCTGAGGGGGAATCAGCAAAGTCCTGGAAAAAGAGGAAGTGGCAGAGAAGCTGTTTCCCTATGTAACAGCTGCGAAGGAGGTCATTCTGGTCCATGTGTTGTTCAGGCAGAATTCCTCTATGCAGGGGCGGCTCCGGTGCAGTTATACAGGAACGCGTTATATTGCTTTTCGCAGCGCGCTGGAGCTGATGCGAATGTTGGAGGAGGCAAATACCTATATGTGCCAAAAATGGTTAAATCAGGATTTAAAGATGTAAAAAATAAGGAGTATCGGAGGCAGCCATGGTATCAGCCATGGCTGCTTCTGGGATTACCTGAAAGGGAGTAGTCATGGATAGTAGTAAGAAAACCGGTATTGCAAATATTATAAGATTTTATTCAGCATGGAGAGGGATGAATTCCGGTCTGGCAGGTATTTTTGCGATCACTATAATTGGTGTGTTTCCTCTTGTGTTCAGGGACTATTACTTTGATATACTGAATTTTAAAACAATTTTTTATTACAAAACAGTGATTATCTTAGCAGTCGTATTTCTGATAGTAAATGGAACTTTTTTAATTTTGTCTATCTATCTGGGCTGTGACAGGACTGCGGGCAGGGGCCGGCAAATCTGCGCCTCTGACTGGTCCATGCTTGATTTTATACTGATAGCCGGTATATCCACCCTGCAATCCGCAACTCCCGCTGCCGCATTGTTGGGAAATGATGGGAGGTATTCCGGTCTTCTGATCTGGATTGCTTATGCTTTTATGTATTTTGCCGTAAGAAGGAGTCTGCGTTTAAGACAATGGTATCTGGACCTGTTTCTCGCAGCCGGCATGGGGGCGTGTATCATAGGAATCCTCCAATACTTCGATATAGATCCTATTGGATTTAAGAATCTAATGGACCCTGGACAATACTATATGTTTACGTCAACCATTGGCAACATTAATACATACACATCCTATGCAGCCATGCTGTTCGGAGCGTCTGTCCTGTTGTTCTTTACAGAGGAGGTCCGGATAAGAAAAACATGGTATCTCTTCTGCATGTCAGTCTCTTTCGCTGCCCTGATTACCGGGATGAGTGATAATGCCTACCTTGCAATATTTGCCCTGATTGGGCTTTTACCGCTGTATGCATTCAAAAACCTGAGAGGGGTCAGAACTTATATTTTTATACTGGCAGTGTTATGGTCGGAATTCTGGGGCCTGCACAGGATGACCAAGCCGCATTCAGGAGCTGCCGGTCAAATGGGAGGATTGTACCGTGTCATAACGGGTTCACATTACCTTATTATTCTGGTGGCAATCCTGTGGGTCATGTACTTCATATTGTGCCGGATAATGAAAAGGATTCCGGACACCCATCCCTTTATGCGGGATGGAAACAAGGGGAGGCGGGCCTGGCTGGTATTCCTGTCCGTGGGAATCATCCTGACCTGCGTTGTCCTTTATGATGTGAATGTCCGTGGAAATGCAGGGAACTACGGCGGATTGGCACAGTACCTGACGATCAATGACGACTGGGGAACGCACCGCTGGTATATATGGAGAATCGGTATGGAAAGTTATGGGGATTTTTCCATTAAACAGAAAATATTTGGTGCCGGACCGGATACATATGGAGCAGTTGTCATGGAGAACTATTATGATGAAATGGTCATGCGCTATGGGGAATTTTTTGACAGTGCTCATAATGAATATCTTCAATATCTGGTGACGGTTGGTTTGGCCGGACTTGCGGCCTATCTGGCATTACTGGTTACATCTGTCCGGAAAATGATTCGTTTATCCGGGAAACGGCCCTATGTGATGGCAATAGCCTTTGCCGTAATCTGTTATGCTGCCCAGGCAGCGGTCAACATCAGCGTTCCTATTGTGACGCCTGTCATGCTGATGTTATTGGCAATGGGAGTATCCGGGGAGGATGAGACCGATAAAGAAATGTCCAGTTTCTTTCGTCTGTCTTAGAAAGCCAGGCGATAACGGGAGAGACATCTGTAAAATATATAATATAGGCAGATTGCCATGGTGCGGTCTGCCTATGTTTATGCGGTAGACGTCAACTGGAGTTATAAATTTGCAGATTTCTTTTTACGGTATTCAGTTGGTGTTAAATCATAATGTTTTTTAAATAATCTGCAAAAATAATCCACATTATTAAATCCCGTTTCATAAGAAATGGCATTAATTTTTTTCTCTGTCTTTGAAAGCAATAGAGCGGCTTCATTTAAGCGATAATGTATCAGGTAATTAATTGGCGTAATGTGTAAAAATTTGCGAAAAAGGTTTAAAGCGGTGCTTTTGCTAATCCTTGCATGAGCAGCAAGTTCTTCTAATGAAATATTATGAGAATAATTCTGATGAATATACTGCATCATTAACTGTAATCTTGCCTGCGAGGAAGCTGAATCAATCATTTGGTCTTTTACATCTGTAATATCTGCATTTTCATATATTACCAGCCAAAGCCTTTGAATGAGAGAGGATGTAGACAGTTCACAGGATGAAACACAGTCCTGAACAGCTATTATCTGTTTTATAATTGACAATGCTTCTGCCTGCCAGGGAACTTCTTCATGAAAAATCAGGAAAGAAGATAGTACAGGCAGGATATATTTTTGATATATGAGACTATCCGGCGCAGCAATAAAAGAAGGCATACATACAAAATTCGGGATAACAGCTTCAGCAGCAGAATAAAAGCGGTGCAGGGTTTTGGAGTTAATGAATACACCATTTCCTTCAGATAAATCGAATTGTTTTTCCCCAATCCAGAAGGTCACAGTTCCTGATTCAATATACACAAACTCTAATTCGGTATGCCAGTGCCATTCTATACAGTTAAAATCGAATTGGGATAGATTGTCATAATAAAAATTAAATGGATAGTTATTACTGCCATGTTGAATCGTTTCCATTAAATTTTCATCTGTTATTATTTTATTATAGGATATATTAGAATTCATAAGAATCATCTCCTCAAATGAGCTATTACGATATTGTACAATAAATATGAGAAATAAATCAATGAAAACCTGATTTTTATATTATATAATTCAATAAAAAACGAGGTGAAAGCACATGGAATTTAAATGGTTAACTTCTGGTGAAGGAGACAAACAGGAAAGTAAAAATGGAAGGTCCGTCTGCGTATGAATGCAGTAATAAAAATAGAGACGTATAAATCCGGAAAATGTCTTTCTATTTATGTTGATGATAAACCGGATGTAAATGAATTGGTGATAACACTGATAGAAGCGGGATTCATTGTAAATTACGAACCGCGGTACACCTCTGAATACTATGAAGGATGCTTTCTGTATGGCGATGAAAACGCAATAAAGATTTGCTGCATATAACAAGAGAAAAGAAAGGATACTGATAACATTATGCCAAACTATCAGAGAACGAAAACCGCCTGTTACTTAGGATTTATTACACAGGCAATATCAGCTAACTTTGCGCCACTACTATTTTTAAAGTTCCATAACGAATACCATATTTCTCTTGGTAATATTGCACTGATTTCTACCTGCTTTTTCTTTACACAGCTTTTGGTGGATTTGTTTTGTGCAAAATATGTGGATAGAATCGGCTACCGTACATGTATTGTATCCTCGGAAGTGTGTGCTGCCATTGGACTTATTGGTCTGGCATTTCTGCCGGATATATTACCAAATCCATTTATGGGAATAATATGCAGTGTAATCATTTATGCGATAGGAAGCGGATTAATTGAAGTCCTCTGCAGTCCTATTGTAGAGGCATGCCCGTTTGAGAACAAGGAAGCGACAATGAGTCTGCTTCATTCCTTTTACTGCTGGGGCGCAGTGGGAACGATATTGATTTCCACATTATTTTTCTATTTATTTGGAATGAACAGCTGGAAGTGGCTGGCCATATTTTGGGCATTTATTCCGGCAATAAATATTTATAATTTTGCAACATGTCCAATTGAACATTTAGTGGATGAGGGAGGAGGAATGGGAATAAGAGAATTGTTCAAGACCCCGTTGTTTTGGCTGGCAATTTGTCTGATGATTAGCTCCGGTGCATCAGAACTTGCCATGGCTCAATGGGCATCGGCTTACGCAGAAGCAGCATTGGGATTGTCAAAATCAATAGGAGACTTAGCAGGCCCCTGTATGTTTGCAGTTACAATGGGAATAAGCCGTGTCATATTTGGAAAATATGGTGACAGAATGGATTTAATGAAGTTTATGACAGGCTCAGGAGTCTTATGTATGGTATGCTATCTCCTTACTTCGCTATCACCTAATCCATTCATCGGACTTATGGGCTGCATTGTGTGTGGCTTTTCTGTTGGGATTATGTGGCCCGGGACAATTAGTATTTCATCTAAAAAGTTTCCCATGGGAGGAACCGCAATGTTTGCATTGCTTGCCATGGCAGGAGATTTAGGCGGAAGTATGGGACCGGGTATCGTGGGCCGGGTCACACAGAGAGCTGGAGATAATATTCGGGTTGGTATGGGGGTTGGCCTTATATTTCCATTTATTTTATTAGTGATGTTATTTATTCTGTACATAGCAGATAAAACAAATCGTAATAGTGGAGAGAACTGCTGATAGCAGATAAAGAAGATGCAGCTCCAGACAACACGAATAAAGTGGGGAAGCCGGAGTATTTAGACTGTGAGTGGGGCTTGAGGAGAAGAATTCCTCGAACCCTGCTTTTAATTTTTAATAAAATCTATCTTAGTCAAAATGCTTTAAATGACTAAGTTGAACTTGACGTTGATGAAGATGAATGTTATAGTTTAATTAGCTCAAATTATTTATAATGAGGTAGTTGTATAATGGATGAGGTAATTGGATGAGGAATTATGATTATACTGAAAAGTGGAAAAAATTATTGACGCCGCAAATTGTCGGTTACCTTACAACGATTCACGAATACAAAGGTGAGCAGCGATTGATTGCCAGCAGACATGCAGATGTACTGAATGGCTTAGTCGAAGTAGCTAAAATTCAAAGCACAGAAAGTTCCAATAAAATCGAAGGAATCTATACCTCCGATGAAAGACTGAGAAAAATTGTATTGGATAAGACAATGCCAAGGAGCAGGGATGAGCGGGAGATCGCCGGCTATAGGGATGTTTTGAGTACAATTCATGAGAATCATGAGCATATACCCGTCAGATCCACATTCATATTACAGCTTCACAGAGATTTATATAAATTTGAGAATGGGGGCATGGGGGGAGTATTTAAAAGTGCTGATAACATGATTGAAGAGAAAAATGTTGATGGTAAGATATCAGTTCGTTTTCAACCAGTGGCAGCTTGGGAGACATCGGAGTCAGTAGACAAGCTTTGTGAAGCATACCTATATGTCATAACCAGAACGGATGCAGATCCATTGCTGATTATTCCGATGTTTGTATTGGATTTTTTGTGTATTCATCCATTTCGGGATGGGAACGGAAGAATGAGCCGGTTGCTGACTTTGCTGCTGCTGTATAAGTCGGAATATATAGTGGGCAAGTATATCAGCCTTGAAAAATTGATCGAGAGAACAAAAGATTCTTATTATGATGCTCTCCAGGACAGTTCAAGATTGTGGCATGAGGAGGAGAATGATTATGCTCCATTTGTGACGTATCTGCTGGGAGTGATAGCAGCGGCTTACAGAGATTTTATTGAAAGAACCCGGCTGATTGAGGAAAGAACAGCAGCAAAACCGGATCGTGTGGCAGAGGCGATTAAAGAACAGATTGGAACCATTACAAAATCGGAAATCTTGCAGAAAGTTCCGGGAGTTAGTCAGACAACCATACAACGAACTTTGACAGAGCTTACAAAGCAGGGCAGAATCATAAAAATCGGAAACGGACGTTATACAAAATACACATGGAATTGGGAGAATGAGAGATGATTACAGGAGAACTGAAAAATAAAATCGACAGTCTGTGGGAGATATTCTGGACGGGAGGATTGACTAATCCATTGGAAGTGATTGAACAGATGACCTATATGATGTTTATTCACGATCTGGATGAGACAGATAATATACACGCAAAAGAGAGCGCAATGCTGGGTCTTCCATACAAAAGTGTTTTTTCCACCCAGGTACAGTTGGGTGACAGAATGATTGACGGCACACAGTTAAAATGGTCGGTTTTCCATGATTTTCCCGCTCAGAAGATGTATTCTGTTATGCAGGAAATGATATTTCCGTTTATTAAGAATCTTCATGGGGAGAAGGACAGCGCCTATTCAAAATATATGGGAGATGCTATTTTCAAGGTGCCTACTCCGCTTATGTTATCCAAAATAGTAGACGCTATGGATGAACTGTATCATCAGATGTCAGGACTAAAAGATACGGATGTGAGAGGCGATGTGTATGAGTATCTGCTTTCCAAGTTGGCGAACTCAGGGGTGAACGGACAGTTCAGAACACCTCGTCATATTATCAGGATGATGGTGGAACTGATGCAGCCGTCTGCCGATGATATTATATGTGATCCGGCCTGCGGCACATCGGGGTTCCTGGTGGCAGCAGGAGAATATTTAAAAGAGCATCACAAGGAAGAAATATTTTATGACAAAGTAAAAAAGGACCACTATATGAACCACATGTTTCATGGATTTGATATGGACCGGACGATGCTGCGAATCGGTGCAATGAATATGATGACTCATGGTATCAATAATCCATTTATTGAATATCGGGACAGTTTGTCGGATCAAAATACAGACAGAGATAAATATTCCCTGATTTTGGCCAATCCGCCATTTAAGGGAAGTTTGGATTATGACATTGTATCGGCAGATTTGTTAAAGATGTGCAAAACGAAAAAGACAGAACTGCTCTTTGTGGAACTGTTTGTCAAGATGCTTAAAACAGGCGGAAGATGCGCCTGTATCGTTCCGGATGGGGTGTTGTTTGGATCTTCAACGGCACATAAGGCTATCCGTAAAGAATTGGTCGAAAACCAGAGGCTGGAGGCAATCATTTCCATGCCATCCGGAGTATTTAAACCATATGCCGGTGTATCTACGGGAATATTGATTTTCACAAAGACCGGTTACGGCGGAACAGACCAGGTTTGGTTTTATGACATGCAGGCGGATGGATTTAGTCTGGATGACAAACGTGCGCCAATTTCAGACAATGATATTCAGGATATTATCCATAGATTTTTAAACCGCACTCAGGAAGCGGGGAGGGAACGTACTGAAAAATCATTTCTCGTTCCGAAACAGGAGATTGTGGATAACGGGTATGACCTTTCTATTAATAAGTATAAAAAGGTTGAATATGTGGCGGTAGAGTATCCTCCAACATCGGAGATTATGGATAAAATACTGGAATTAGACGCGCAGATTGCCAGGGAATTGCAGGAATTGAAGGCAATGCTGTAGATGGATTGGAAACGATTGGAAAGGAAAAGCGAAGAAGGGTTGTTTTTGCGGGGTGGTGCGGAAACAATTCAGATTTGTGGAGGTTATATGAAAGTAAGTATTGTAGATGTGAGTAAAGAAATATTTGCAGGCGGTGATGTTCCTAAAGATAGGTTTTCAATTAAAAAGACAGAGAAGTATTCGGTTCCAGTTTATGCAAATGCAGAAAAAAATAATGGGTTGTACGGATATACTGACTTAGCGAGAGTTAGTGATGAATGTGTTACGGTTGCTGCGAGAGGAACTATTGGATATTGTGCCAGGAGATATGAACCATTTCTACCAGTTGTAAGACTTATTACGGTAATACCTAATCATAAAATAATTTCGAATGATTATTTGTATTATGCTTTGAAAAAAATAAAACCGAGTGGCAGCGGTACATCTATTCCACAGCTTACAGTTCCGGATATAAAAAAATATTCATTTAATTTAGTTGATATTGAACAACAGAAGGATATAGTTCGCCGCTTAGAGAAAGTTGAAAAAATAATAGGATATAGAAGGCAGCAGATAGATATGGTGGACAACCTTATCAAAGCCCGATTTGTTGAGATGTTTGGGGATATGTTGCTAAACCCTATGGAATGGTTGGAGATTAAGCTTGATACATTGGCGGATGTTGTTTCAGGAATCACTAAAGGCCGAAAAGTTCACGATAGCGGTTTGATAGAAGTTCCATATATGTCTGTTTCTAATGTTAAAGAGGGGTATATTGATTGGACTACAGTAAAAACAATTATGGCAACCGAACAGGAAATCGAACAGTACAGGCTTATGTCTAAAGATGTTCTTATGACAGAGGGCGGTGATCCCGACAAACTTGGTAGGGGAGCAATCATAGAAAATCCATTAAAGAACTGTATTCATCAAAACCATGTGTTTCGTGTTCGACTCAGCAGAACTGTAGTAATACCGGAATATTTTGAAGAATACCTCCAACATCAAAAAGCGAAAAGGTACTTTTTAGGTTGTGCAAAGCAGACAACAGGAATAGCTAGTATTAATATGACGCAGCTTAGAGCTTTGCCTGTAATTGTACCTCCTCTGGACCTCCAACAACAGTTCGCCGATTTCGTTGCCCAAACAGATAAATCCAAAGCTGCCATCCAAAAATCTCTGGAGGAGACGCAAGTGCTCTTTGATAGCTTAATGCAGAAGTATTTTGGCTAGTATCCATGTTATACTGATTAAAAAGCGAGGTGTAACACAAATCAAAATTGATATAAGTGCCACAACCAAATCCCCACCAAGGAGGTGCCAATCCATGACCAATTTCGACTATTTAAAATCAGAACCCCAATTCCATATATTTGCGGATGTCGCCATATCTGCGGAACGCATTATACATATCGACCCGGAGGCGTGCATTATCAACTGCCGCAGGTCAATGGAGTTCGCCATAAAGTGGATGTATTCAATTGATCAATCTCTGGTTCGGCCGTATCAGGACAATTTATCCAGTTTGATGCATACGGAAGAATTTAAAGATATTGTTGATGAAAACCTCTGGAAGCGCCTTGATTTTATCAGGAGAATGGGAAATAATGCGGCGCACACCGGTAAGAAGGTGACATTTGACCAGGCGGCTCTGTGTCTGCAGGATTTATTTATTTTCCTTGATTTTATTGCATATTGCTATGGGGACCAGTATGAGGAGCGCCAATATGATGCTGCTTTGCTTGACACGGAAAAGCAGGACAAAAAGCCAGAGACGGAACAGATATCAGAAGTGGATTTAAAGGCTCTGATGGCAGAAAATGCGGCATTAAAGGAGGAACTGACAGCCAGACGTCAAGTGCAGGCGCCGGAGTATGTGACAAAGCCGCTGGAACCTTCGGAATATAAGACCCGCAAGCTTTATATTGATTCCATGCTGATGGACGCGGGATGGAGAGAAGGGCAGGATTGGCTCAATGAGGTAGAGGTTTTGGGAATGCCCAATCAATCCGGAGTGGGATTCGCAGACTATGTGCTTTATGACGATTCCCACAGACCGTTGGCAGTGATTGAAGCTAAGCGTACCTGCGTGGATGTTTCCGAGGGCAGGCAGCAGGCGAAATTATACGCGGATCTGTTAGAAAGAAAGTATAAGCGCAGGCCGGTGATATTCCTGACCAATGGTTTTGATACGAGAATCATAGACGGACAGTATCCGGAACGAAAATGTGCAGCCATTTATTCCAAGAGAGATTTGGAAAAATGGTTTAATCTGCGCGCCATGAGAACGGGCCTCCGAAATATCACAATTGATAAAAACATTGCCGGACGATATTATCAGGAGGCGGCTATTAAAGCGGTGTGTGACAGCTTTTCTGTGAAAAATAAACGGAAAGCACTGCTTGTGATGGCTACCGGATCCGGTAAAACCAGGACAGTGATTGAACTTTGCCATGTTCTGCTTGATGCGGGATGGATTAAAAATATTCTGTTCCTTGCCGATCGCAATTCGCTGGTGACACAGGCAAAGAGAAACTTTGTGAATCTGCTGCCGGATTTGTCCTGCACCAATCTCTGTGAAGATAAAGATAACTATAACGCCCATTGCGTATTTTCAACGTATCAAACCATGATAAATATGATTGACGGCGCAAAGGACGCGGACGGCAAAGTGTTCTCCTGCGGCCATTTTGATTTGGTTATCTGCGATGAGGCGCACAGGTCTATCTATAATAAATACAGGGACATTTTTACCTATTTTGACGCCCCATTAGTTGGACTTACGGCTACTCCAAAGGATGAGATTGATAAAAACACATATTCCATTTTTGAACTGGAAAGTGGGGTCCCGACATATGGCTATGAGCTTGCCCAGGCTGTTAAGGATGGGTACCTGGTAGATTTTCAATCAGTGGAAACCACACTCAAATTCATTGACCATGGGATTGTATATGATGAGTTGTCAGAAGAAGACAAAGAACAATATGAGGATACGTTTGAAAACGAAGATGGAAAAATACCGGAAGCAATCGGAGCCTCTGCTTTAAATACATGGATATTTAACGAGGATACCATACAGAAGGTTCTTCACATATTAATGACGGAAGGGATTCGTGTGGATTATGGGGAGCAGCTTGGAAAGACTATCATTTTTGCAAAGAATCATGACCACGCAGAGAAAATTTATGAGGTGTTTCACAAGGAATATGCTCACCTTCCTAATGATTATGCGAAAGTTATTGACAACCGGATCAACTACGCCCAAAGTGCGATTGATGAGTTTTCTGACCCGAAAAAGCTTCCGCAGATTGCAATTTCAGTGGATATGCTGGATACCGGAATCGACGTCCCGGAAGTAGTGAATCTTGTGTTTTTTAAAAAGGTTATGAGTAAGGCGAAATTCTGGCAGATGATTGGAAGGGGAACCAGACTCTGTCCGGGACTATTGGATGGAAGCGATAAAGATAAGTTCTATATTTTTGATTTCTGCGGGAATTTTGAATTCTTCCGTATG
>OATJ01000965.1_pt1 | contig 12986 bp, 10 predicted proteins | sample 1516661 | NCBI WGS metagenome assembly OATJ01 (sample SAMEA2579951, study PRJEB22360) | human gut metagenome
CCTAGATACAAAAACAATCCTTAAACCCAGTAAATAAGCTACTTACAGTAAAGTGTATAGTTGCCCCACAATTCCGGTGAAAATGTCCCCTCTTTAGAATATCTACAATTTTGCAAATTCTTTTATTTTCTTTGATAGTGTTGTAAATCTTTCAATTTCTCTATTATTATCTACCATATTATATACAGTTTCCGGTGAACCAACTATAACGGCTAAATTTTTTTCTCTTTTAAGACCTGTATAGAGAAGATTTCTTGTCATAAGCATTTCAGGACCATTTAAAAGAGGAAGTATAACAGCTCTGTATTCGCTACCCTGACTTTTGTGTATTGTAACGGCATAGCTTAGTTCCAATTTATCAAGCTGTGCAAAGTCATAGTGGACTACTTTGTTTTCGTCAAAAACTACTTCCATAAATTTGCTGTCATTGTCTATGTAAGTTATGAAGCCCTCATCACCATTGTATATACCGGTTCCTTTGTCTGTGACAATGTTATTTCTGATTAATTTCCATTCCATTTCATAGTCGTTTTTAATCTGCATTACCTTGTCACCTTCACGGAAAGTCATATTTTTCATAACTTTTTCAGCCTTATTAGGAGCCGGAGGGTTAATAGCCTGTTGCAAAATAGCATTTACAGAAGCAACACCTAAGCCCTGTTTTCTCATTGGAGTAAGCACCTGTATATCTGTAGGTTTACAGTTTAAATACTTTGGCAAGCGTGTTGTAACAAGGCTGACTAAAAGGGAACATATTTCATTCTGGTTATACCTTTTCATAAAGAAAAAGTCACTGCCGTTTTTGCTTAAATTTGGGTGTTCACCTTTGTTTATTTTGTGGGCATTTATAATAATATCGGACTTTTGAGCCTGTCTGAAAATTTCAGTAAGCTGTACTACCTTTATTTCTCCGGAAGTAATAATGTCCTTTAATACATTACCAGCACCTACAGATGGCAACTGGTTTGAATCGCCTACTATTATAACCCTTGTGCCTATGGCGACAGCCTTTAAAAGGGCTTGCATAAGCATAATATCTATCATTGAGCTTTCGTCAATAATTAAAATGTCTGTTTCAATAGGTTCTTCTTCGTTTTTGCAAAAAGTCTGTCGGTTGCTGTCCTCGTTAAGGAATGTTACGCCTAAAAGTCTGTGAATAGTTTGGGCATTATGACCTGTGGCTTCTTCCATTCTTTTGGCTGCTCTACCTGTAGGAGCTGCAAGAGTGACTTCCATTCCTTCGGCTTCAGAAAGCTGAATAATGGCATTTATAATAGTAGTTTTACCGGTACCTGGACCACCTGTAATAACAAGTACACCGTTGCTCATAGCTTCAATAATAGCCTGTCTTTGCTCCTGTGCAAATGTTATACCCTGACTATAGGCAAGGGCGTCTATTTTGTCATCGTATAAGCCAGTATTGTCAAGCTCCATATCGGCAAGCTCTATTAACTTTCGGGCAACATAGCTTTCGGCATAGTAAAAATAGTTTAGATACACGTTTTCATACTGTGGTGTACGGTCAATCCAAATATAGTTTTCAATGTGCATACCTGTCATTTCGTTGGAAATAGGCTCCGGAGATATGTTTAAAAGCTCTGAAACCTTTCTTACCAACATTTCCATAGGCAAATACACATTTCCGTTGTTTGCAGCTACATTAAGGCAATATCTTATACCTGCCTTTATTCTGAATGCTGAATCAGGGGCAATACCTATTTTGGCAGCAATATTGTCGGCTATTTTAAAACCTATGCCAATGATGTCATCAGCAAGGGAATAGGGATTTCGACTTATAACATCAATAGCTTTGTCCTTGTATTTTTGGTGTACTTTTATAGCATAAGTCGGAGTTATGCCGTATTGACCTAAAAACATTATTAAGGCTCTAAGCTGTGCCTGTTCTCTGAATGTCTGTCCTATGGAAATAGCTTTTTCAAGAGTTATACCTCTCAGTTCAGCAAGTCTTTCAGGCTCATTTTCAATAATATCCATAGTCTTGATACCAAATTTTTTGACAATTTTGGCAGCAGTTTTAGGACCTATACCCTTTAATACCCCACTGGCTAAATAAAGCTCCATAGCTTTTTCAGTTTTGGGTGCAGTCTTTTCATAGCTTTCTACATTAAGTTGCATACCGTATGTAGAATGATTTACCATTCTGCCTTTTAGACTTATGCTTTCTCCCTGTGCAATACTAGGAACTGTTCCGACACAAGTAAGCTCATCATATTCATCATTTCCAGTTCCTGCGATTGTAAAAACACAGTAACCGTTTTCCTTATTATAGAAGGTAATGCTTTCCACAATACCAGAAACTTCAGTATAATCCACAGGTATCTTCCTTTCGTCTTAATCTATGCCTGAACAAAGGTTCGTTTATAATGAGATAGTATAGCATAAGTTGGGGCAAAAATAAAGTGTATAGTTTAAAAGGATAAGATAGATAGGAGTTAGCCTAGGCTTTTGGCAAATTTACTATATCACAACTGCGAGACCGTAAAAAAATTGTTAATATGAATACTTGATAAATAAATGAAAATTAGTTATAATGTTGACAATGCGTTAATAGGCAAAAAATTTGAAAAAAGAGAGTGAATAAAATGAAAACTACAAGAGACGATATTAGAAATGTTGCTATTATTGCCCACGTTGACCACGGTAAAACAACTTTGGTTGATGAACTTTTAAAGCAGAGTGGTACTTTCCGTACTAATCAGGTTGTTAGAGAAAGAGTAATGGACAGTGGTGATATTGAAAGAGAAAGAGGTATTACAATCCTTTCAAAGAATACTTCTGTTTACTATGGACATACAAAAATTAACATTGTCGATACTCCAGGACATGCTGACTTCGGTGGCGAGGTAGAACGTGTACTTAAAATGGTTGACGGTGTTGTTCTTGTAGTTGATGCTTATGAAGGTGCTATGCCTCAGACTAAGTTCGTTCTTTCTAATGCTTTAAGCCTTGGTCTTCCTGTTGTTGTATGTGTAAACAAGATTGATAGACCAGAAGCCAGAGCTGAAGAAGTTGTTGATGAAATTCTTGAACTTTTCATGGAACTTGATGCAACTGATGAACAGCTTGATTCTCCATTCGTATTTGCATCTGCTAAGATGGGTAAGGCTGCTCTTACTCCAGAAGAAGCCCTTGATGCACCTGATATGAAGCCACTTTTTGATACAATTATCGAACATATTCCTGCACCTACTGGTGACCCAGATGCAGACTTTGGTATGCTCGTTACTACTATTGATTACAACGAATACGTTGGTAAGATTGGTATTGGTAAGATTGAAAATGGTACAGTTCACGTTAATGATGAAGTTGCTATTGTAAACTACCATGACCCAGACAAGCTCACTAAGATTAGAGTAACTAAGCTCTATGAATATGAAGGTCTTGAAAGAGTTGAAGTTAAGGAAGCTACTATTGGTGCAATCGTTGCTGTAAGTGGTATGCCTGATATTCACATTGGTGATACAATCACAGTTGTTGACAATCCTGTAGCTATGGAAGTTAACAAGATTAGTGAACCTACACTTTCTATGACATTTAGTGTAAATGATAGTCCATTTGCTGGTCAGGAAGGTAAGTTCGTTACTAGCCGTCACTTAAGAGAAAGACTTATGAGAGAACTTAACACAGACGTTTCTCTTAGAGTAGAAGATACAGACAGAGCAGAAGCATTCAAGGTAAGTGGTCGTGGTGAACTTCACCTTTCTATCCTTATTGAAACAATGAGAAGAGAAGGCTATGAATTCCAGGTTTCAAGACCTGAAGTTCTTTACAAGAATGACGAAAACGGCAAGAGACTTGAACCTATGGAACTTGCTACAATTGATGTACCGGAAGAATATGTTGGTACAGTTATTGAAAAGCTCGGTACTAGAAAGGGCGAAATGGTAAATATGGCTCCTTCTAACGGTGGTTATACTCGTATTGAGTTCAACATTCCTGCAAGAGGTCTTATTGGTTACAGAAACGAATTCTTAACTGATACAAGAGGTAATGGTATCATCAATACTGTATTCAATGGTTATGAACCATACAAGGGCGAAATCCAGAGCAGAAGTCAGGGTTCACTTGTTGCTTTCGAAACTGGCGAAGCTGTTGGTTACGGTCTTTTCAATGCTCAGGACAGAGGTGAACTTTTCATCGGTGCCGGTACAAAGGTTTACTCTGGTATGGTTGTTGGTAGAAATGCTCGTTCAGGCGATATGGAAGTAAACGTTTGTAAGAAGAAACAGCTTACTAACACTAGAGCATCAGGTTCTGATGATGCCTTAAAGCTTGTTCCTCACGTTGTAATGAGTCTTGAACAGTGTATCGACTTCATCGGCGATGATGAATTAGTAGAAGTAACTCCAGAAAACCTTAGAATTAGAAAGAGATACCTTGACCCAGTTGCAAGAAGAAAGGCAGCTCGTTGCTAATTATCCGATTTTAGAGGAGAAAAATAAATGAACAAAGTGAAAAAGAACGGGGGTTCTTTTGTAAAGCAGGCTGCAATACTTGCAGTAGCCGGCATACTTGTTCGTCTTTTGGGATTTTTATACCGTTTACCTCTCACCAATATGATTGGTGATGAGGGAAACGGTATTTATAGTGCTGGCTATTATCTTTACAATATGTTTTTGATTATGAGTTCGGCAGGTCTTCCTGTTGCCATAAGCAAAATGGTATCTGAAAAGTTGGCATTAGGCGAATATACAAATGCTAAAAAGATTTTTAGAACTTCCTTTTTTGTTGCTGGTGGATTGGGTCTTATTTGTACTATAGCTATGTTTTTGGGAGCAAATGCTTTCTGTAAGGCTATAGGAAGTCCAAGAAGCTATTATTGTATATTGACTTTAGCACCTACTGTATTTATTGTTTCTGTTATGGCTGTTTTCAGAGGTTATTTTCAGGGCTTTAACAGCACAGTGCCTACTGCAATTTCTCAGATTGTAGAACAGATTTTAAATGCTGTGTTTAGTGTGTACCTTGCGTGGATACTTGTTAAGACAAGTGTTGAATTAGGTGCAGCCGGTGGTACTGCCGGTACCGGTATTGGTGCTTTGGCAGGACTTGTTACATTAGTAGTTATTTTCTTTACATCAAGAAAAGGCAGAATGGAGCTTTTCGCTGAGGATAAAAAAGATTACAGAGTGGAAACAAGCAGAGAAATTACATCAAACCTTTTTAAAATTGCTATTCCGGTTATTACTGGTACAGCCATTTTCTCTATGACAAATTTAATAGATATGGTTATGGTTAATTCTCGTTTGGCAGCTATTGGTACTTATACTGCTGAAGAAATAGATGCCCTCTATGGTCAGCTTACAGGTAAGTATGTTACACTTTCTACTATGCCTGTTGCTATTTCTACTGCCCTTGCTACAGCCGTTATACCTAGTATTGCAGGCAGTGTAGTAAGAAAGGAACACGAACTTGTACAGGCAAAGGTTGATACTACACTTCGCCTTACAATGATTATTTCTATTCCGGCAGCTATTGGTCTTGGTGCTTTAGGTCCACAGATTTTGCAAATGCTTTTCCCTAATTATTCTGACGGTGGTATGCTTATCAGAGTCGGCTCAATAAGCGTTGTTTTCTTGGCATTAAGTCAGATTTCAACAGGTGTTTTACAGGGTGTAGGCAAGGTTAATGCCCCAGCTTGGAATGCCCTTTGGGGTAGTATTGCTAAAATTCCTGTAAACTATTTCCTTATTGCCATTCCTGAAATAAATATTATTGGTGCTGTAATTAGTACAACTGTTTGCTATATTATTGCCAGTCTTTTGAATTTTAGAGCTTTAATAAAGGCAACAGGTGTTAGACCGGACTTTGTTGGTATGCTTGTAAAACCGTCTATTGCCTCAATTATAATGGGTATATTCAGTTTACTTAGCTACCACCTGTTCTATAAGTTTATGCCTAGTAATCTTGTATGTACACTTTTAGCTATTATTGTGGCTATGGTAGTTTTCGTAGTAGCAATGATATGTGTAAAGGGCTTTGCAAGAGAAGATTTACAAATGGTGCCAATGGGTGGCAAAATTATTAGATTTTTGGAAAAGATAAACAGAATATAGTAAAATTAACCGTTTGCTTGTGTAGCAGACGGTTTTTTTACGAATAATAATACAAATAATATCCGTAAGAATGGAGTGAAGATATGAAAAGTCTTGGTATATATTTGAAACCATATATAAAAGAAAGTATACTTGCACCTATTTTTAAATTTTTGGAAGTATTGTTTGACTTACTTGTGCCGGTAGTTGTGGCACAGATTATTGATGTAGGTGTTGCCAACAACAACCACACTTATATAGTAGAAAGATTTGGTGTGTTACTTATTATGGCTGCTGTAGGTCTTACTTGCAGTATTACAGCTCAGTTTTTTGCTGCCAAAGCCAGTGTTGGTTTTGCTACAAGGGTAAGAAAGGCTATGTTTGAACACGTTCAGACATTATCTTTTACAGAAATTGATACCTTAGGTGCTGATACATTAATTACAAGACTTACAGACGATGTAAACTTGGTACAAAATGGTCTTAATATAGCTTTACGACTTATGCTTAGAAGTCCATTTATTGTAATCGGTGCTATGGTTATGGCTTTTACTATTAATGTAAAGTGTGCCATTGTATTTGTTGTTACAATTCCTATACTTTTTGTTGTAATATTATCTATTATGCTTGTAAGTATTCCACTTTTCAAAAAGGTACAATCCAGACTTGACAGAGTTACAAGACTTACAATGGAAAATCTCACAGGTGTAAGAGTAATAAGAGCTTTTTGTAGAGAGGAACAGTCTGTGGCTGAATTTGAGGACAGCAACAGAGAATTGACAAGATTAAATGAGTTTGTAGGTAGAATTTCTGTTTTAATGAATCCTGTAACCTACGTACTTATTAACATTGGTGCAGTAGTTCTTGTGTATAAAGCAGGTGTTCAGGTCAACTTAGGCAATATGCAACAGGGACAGGTTGTTGCCCTTTATAACTATATGTTACAAATTATTGTTGAGTTAATAAAAATGGCATCAATGATAATTACCCTTAACAAATCAATGGCTTGTGCTGACAGAATTGCAAATGTGCTTAATGTAAAGTCAAGTATGGAATATCCACAAAATGAAAGCAAAAAGGTGGATAATTCTGATACTGCTGTTAAGTTTAAAGATGTTACTTTCACTTATAGTGGAGCCGGTGCATCTAGTCTTTCAAACATTAGTTTTAAGGCTAAAAAGGGTCAGACTATTGGTATTATAGGTGGTACTGGTAGTGGTAAGAGTACATTAATAAGCCTTATTCCTAGATTTTATGATGCTGTAAAAGGCAATGTACTTATAGACGGACAAAATGTTAAAAACTACACTCACAAGGAATTGTGCGAAAAAATAGCTGTTGTTCAGCAAAAGGCTGTTTTGTTTAAGGGTAGCATAAGAGAAAACCTTAAATGGGGCAATGAATTGGCTAGTGATAGTGAAATTTATGACGCCATTGAAACAGCACAGGCAAAAGAGGTTGTGGAAAAGAAAGAGGGTCAGTTGGACTTCCAGTTAGAGCAAATGGGTAGAAACTTATCCGGTGGTCAGAAACAACGTCTTACTATTGCCAGAGCCTTAGTGAGAAAGCCTGAAATACTTATACTTGATGACAGTTCCAGTGCCTTAGACTTTGCTACAGATGCAAAATTAAGACAGGCTATTCACAAATTGGAAAATAAAACAACAACATTTATTGTATCTCAGAGAATTGCTGGTATCAGACAGGCTGACAATATTCTTGTGCTTAACAATGGCGAATTAGTGGGACAAGGTACTCACAATGAGCTTATGGGAAAATGTCAGGTATACAGAGAAATATACTTCTCTCAATTTCCAGAAGAACGCAAGTTTTATGAAGGTGGTGTGAGAGTATGAAAAACAGAAAACAGAAAAACAGTATGGAAGTTTTGATTAAAATTCTGAAACTTATTGGAAAGTATAAAATATTCCTTGCTTTAAGTATAATACTTGCCGGAATTTCAGTTGTTTTACAGCTTTATGTACCTATTCTTTTTGGTAAGGCTATAGACGAAATTGTAGCAGAACACAATGTAAATTTTGGCAGAATGGTTTACTATTTGGAACAAATTATTGTGTTTGCTGTGGTATCTGCTCTTGCTACTTGGATAATGAACCTTTTTAACAACAGAATGACATTCAGAATTGTTCAGGATATTCGTTCTAAGTCAATTAAACATATTCAGAAATTGCCACTTTCCTACTTGGATAGCCACAGTACAGGTGATATTGTAAGTAGAATTATAGCTGATGCCGATATACTTTCAGACGGTCTTTTACTTGGTTTTACACAGCTTTTTTCAGGGGTTATAACAATAATAGCTACATTAATATTTATGTTTTCTAAGAATTTTTGGATTACAATTATGGTTATTGTTTTAACACCTTTGAGCTTTTTTGTAGCTAAGTTTATTTCTTCTCGTTCTTACACTATGTTCCAAAAACAGAGTAAGACAAGAGGTCAGCAGACAGCTTTCATAGAGGAAATGATAGGTAATCAAAAGGTAGTTAAGGCTTTTGGCTACGAAGAAAAGGCATCATCAAGATTTGATGTTATAAACAATAAACTCCAAAAGTATAGCCAGCAAGCTGTATTTTATAGTAGTCTTACAAACCCTTGTACTAGATTTGTAAACAATATTATTTATGCCGGCGTAGCCTTAGTTGGTGCTTTTATTATACCAAATGGACTTCTTACAGTAGGTGGACTTTCTGTAATGCTTGCCTATGCAAACCAATATATGAAGCCTTTTAATGACATAAGCTCAGTTATTACAGAAATGCAAAATGCCCTTGCTTGTGCATCAGGTATATTTGAATTTCTTGAGCAGAGAGAAGAAAGTCAGGATGCAGAGGGTACTATTGACAATGTAAAGGGTCAGGTTGATATTCAGAATGTCAGCTTTAGCTACGATAAGAGTAAAAAACTTATTGAAGACTTTAATTTACAGGCTAAAGAGGGTATGAGAGTTGCCATAGTTGGTCCTACAGGTTGTGGAAAAACTACATTTATTAACTTGCTTATGAATTTCTACAACGTGGATAAGGGAGATATTCTTGTAGACGGTCACAACATAAAGGACCTTTCAAGACACGCCCTTCGCAGTTGCTATGGTATGGTGTTGCAGGACACTTGGATAAAACAGGGTACTGTAAGAGAAAACATAGCCTTTGGTAAGCCTAATGCTACAGACCATGAGATTATAAAGGCTGCTAAAGAGGCTCATAGCTGGGAATTTATTGAGAGATTACCAAAGGGTCTTGATACTGTTTTAAGTGAAGACAGTATCAGTCAGGGTCAGAAACAGCTTTTGTGTATTACAAGAGTAATGCTTTGCAAACCTCCAATGCTTATACTTGATGAGGCAACATCTAGTATTGATAAGTTGATGGAGGGTAGAACAAGTTTCGTTGTAGCCCACAGACTTTCTACTATAAGAAATGCCTCACTTATTTTGGTTATGAATGAGGGTAAAATAATTGAGCAGGGAAGTCATGAAGAACTTCTTGCCAAAGGTGGATTTTATAGTAAATTGTATAATAGCCAATTTCAGGCGTCATAATAAAAGAAAAATCGGTTGTCAGAGGACAGCCGATTTTTTTGTACTTATTTTTCAATTTTTCCATATTTTATGTGCCAGTTGTGCATAAGAGGGAAAAGAACAAGAAGCATTATACAGCAGAGCCATACAGCGTGAATATCCAAAAACTTACAAGACACAAGACCGATTATAGCACCAATAAGGAAAAATGTAATTACAACATAATATGTAAGTGATTTTTTGAGCTGGTTTTTATCCTTAGAAGCTATGAAACCAAAAAGGCTTTCAGTAGCTACTCTAAGATTACCGGTACACATTGTTGTTGCACAGGCATAACCCTTAACTTTTCTGAATGTAGAAATCTGTATAGCACAGGTAAATGGTACAATTATATTTGCTATGGTGTCGTACTGATTAGGAATAAGACCTACTACAAATATAAGAATAATTTCTGTAGCCAACACAATTTCTCGCCAATGTATTAGAGTTATGTACTTGATACGCTTTTGTATAAGACTTATAATAAGTACCCCAGAGGCAAAGGCAAAAAGAGATAGAAAGTATCTAAATGCGTGGAAAAAATCCAAATTTGCCAAATTAAGACCTAAAAGAACTATGTTACCTGTAATGGCATTTGAGAACACTCCACCTCTTGTAGAAAAGGTGTAGGCATCGAGGAAACCACCTACAATGGCAAGCATAAGTCCTAAAGGCATTGACTCTGAAGGCTGAACGTCTTTACTTCGTAAATTCATATTATCACCTTTTTTCTTTTGATTATTTAGATTATAGCACAAACATTTTGGAGTAACAATAATCATAATTAACAATGAAATATAAAAAATGACGGTGTTTATGTCAAATTATTCACAAAAATAGTAGTGCATATTTATTGGTCATTGCTTAAAAATATAAAAGTGAAAAATATGGAGATTTTATGTAAAAAAATCTTGACAACATTGTTGATTTATAGTAAAATAGCAATGTTTGAATGTTGGCTTTTATCGTTAGCCCCGATTTTTGCTGACTGTGTTGGTTGTATATTCCTTTCGGACATTGGGAGTGTGCAACAAGTTTTATTACTTATTGTATATTGGTTGGAAGGAGAATTTTCTAATGAGAACAACATTTATAGCTAAGACAGCTGAAATAGAAAGAAAATGGTATGTTGTTGATGCTACTGACTTAACTTTAGGTCGTCTTGCATCTCAGGTAGCAGCAGTTCTTCGTGGTAAGAACAAGCCTATTTATACACCTCACATTGATACAGGTGATTATGTTATCGTTGTAAACGCTGACAAGATTAAAGTAACAGGTAAGAAGATGGAACAGAAGCTTTACAGACGTCACTCTGACTACGTTGGTGGTTTCAAGGAAACTACTCTCAGAGAAATGATGGAAAAGAAGCCTTGCGAAGTTATTAAGCACGCTGTTAAGGGTATGCTTCCTAAGAACACTCTTGGTAAGGATATGCTTAAGAAGTTATATGTTTATGCTGACGCAGAACATGGTCACGAAGCACAGAAGCCTGAAGCTTTAGAGCTTAGATTTTAATTAGGAGGTAAGATATTATGGCAGCAGCTAGATATTACGGTACAGGTAGAAGAAAGAGCTCTGTAGCTAGAGTTTACTTAGTTCCTGGTAGCGGTAAGATTACAGTTAATAAGAGAGACATCGAAGAATATTTCGGTCTTGAAACATTAAAGCTTATCATCAGACAGCCTTTAGAAGTAACAGGCACTACTGGTAAGTTCGATATTAGCATCAATGTTTGCGGTGGTGGTACTACTGGTCAGGCAGGTGCTATCAGACACGGTATTTCAAGAGCTTTACTTGAAGCTGATTCAGATTTCAGACCAGCTTTAAAGAAGGCCGGTTTCCTCACTAGAGACCCTAGAATGAAGGAAAGAAAGAAGTACGGTTTAAAGGCAGCAAGAAGAGCTCCTCAGTTCTCAAAGAGATAATTCAAGAGCAAAAATTAATCCCACAAATACAAGGTTTTTCCTGTATTTGTGGGATTTTTCTTTTTGTCCGTTTTTATGAAATTTTGTCTGTTAGTAACAAGTTAGTAACAAGTTAGTAACAAAAATCAATGGCTTTTTTAAAACTATTATATTCTATTAATTGCGTTAAGTTTAGTATCAAGGTCAAGATGTGTGTAAACAGCTTGTGTAACATTTTGTCCTTTGTGACCAACTATCTTTTGTATTATTCTTTCATCAACACCTGCTTCTGTCAACAACGATACACAAGTGTGTCTTGTACAATGCGGAGTATATTTTTCTAAAGATAAACTATTCATTAATGGTATCCAGTATGAATCATAATAATTGCGATATGTAAAAGGTTGTTCATCCGGTGTACAAATTAAATAATCACATTTTTTCTGCATCCAATGCTCAAAAAAAGGAACGATTTTTTCTGCTATTGGAACTTCTCTAATACCTGCATCAGTTTTTGATTCTTTTACATAAAACCATCTATCCTCTAAATGAACATCTACCTTTTTTAAATCAAGCATTTCACCTATTCTAACACCAGTATATATAAGCATAAGAATAACAGATAAATACTCATTTGATTTTTCAGCAGTCCATAAACTCTTAATTGCTTTTTTACTGAAAGGTTTTCTATCATAAGCATTTGGGTTTCCGGGTTTACTTATGTCAACATATCTAACCATATCTCTTTTATCTGGTGTAACAATTTCATTAATAATCGCATAATCATACATAAGACCAAATAATATTTTAAGTTTTTTCAAAGTTGGTGTATTTTTTCCCGATTCATCTACAACTTTTTGCAAATGAGCTAGTTTTATATCAACAAATTTCATATCTTTTATTTTGTCACAAAGTTTATATGATGCTTTATAACCTTTAACATTAGATTCAGAAACTTTTTCAAAATGAATTTCTGACCATTTTTCATATACTTCTTTAAAAGTTATTGTGTTGATGTGTAAATCATAAGGGTCTTCATTAAATGTTGCAAGTGCTTGAAGTGCTTCTGTCCTACTTTCATAATATCCTATAAATTTATAAACAGGATATGATTTCATCTTTTCAGGTACTTGTTTCCAACCAACTGTCTTTCGTGCTACCCAAGGTTTTCTTCTTTTCCCTGATAACTTGTAAACTGAACCATAAGAATTTGGTAATTTCATTTATTTCATCCTTTCTTTTTTGCGGATGAAATGGTATAATTATATTGGTGATATTGGTAACCATTTCATCCATCCGATTTGGTTTCCATCCTGACCTCCGATTGTTGGTAGCAATCGGAGGTCTTTTTTTATAGCAAATACCCAAAATGGGAATGTGCTTACAAATTTAAAAGTTCAACATAGTCATAAATCTTGAACCGTCTGAAAGGCTGTAATTTACTAG
>OATJ01000986.1_pt1 | contig 12781 bp, 11 predicted proteins | sample 1516661 | NCBI WGS metagenome assembly OATJ01 (sample SAMEA2579951, study PRJEB22360) | human gut metagenome
CCCAGGATCCGCGTCCGTCCTACCAGGAAGATCCGGCACGGGTCTACGGGATGGAATTTGCCGGGTATGAGGTAAAATTCACGGTTTCGGGAGAGACGCTCTATGTGAAGCAGGTGGAGAAAATTCACTCTTCGCAGTAAAAAAATCCGGACTGCCGTATTTGTGCAGTTGGACAAAAACCAAAAACAAGGAAGTTGGAAAACACCAGGAGTTAAAAGAAGATGGAAAACGTATTTTTAAAGCAGTTTCTGATGATCAGCGACGTTCGGACGATCGCGTTCCTCGCTGTTCTCGCTGCTCTGTTTTATCTGATCCATGTGCTTTACCATAAAAAGCACATGGATTTTGCTGCCGTAGTCATGATCGGTACCGGACTTGGACTTGTCCTCGGCCTGGCGATCCAGTTTGTGGCCGGATTCCCGGATAAACCGATGGAAGTTGCTTTCGTCGCAGAGACGACAACCTGGTTTGCAATGTTCGGAAGCGGCTACATCAACCTGATCAAGATGATCGTTGTCCCGCTCGTCATGATCTCCATCATGCAGGTGATCATCAACATGCAGCAGGGCAGCAGCATGGCGAAGCTCGTAAAAAAGACACTTTTAGTCACAATGGGGATGGTTGCGATCGCATCTGTGACCGGTATCGTGATCGGAACGCTGTTCGGTGTCGGAAAAGGCGCAGCGATCGTGGAAGATGGAACCGCGACTGCTAAGGATATTACCCCGGTCGCTACGACCATCAAAAACCTGATCCCGGGAAACATCGTGCAGGCGATGGTCGACAGCAACATCATCGGCCTCGTTATCTTCTCCGGATTCCTGGGTCTTGCGATCTGGTGGATCAACTATGAGAGCAAGGAAGAGGCGAAGCCGTTATACGACCTGATCAACGCGGCTCACAAGGCGATGATCAATATGGCGCTCCTGATCCTCGACTACATGCCGTGGGCTGTGATGGCGCTCCTCGCGAACACGATCGCGCAGAGAGGTCTCTCCTCCATCCTGGAAGTCGGAAAATTTATCATCGCGCTTTATGTGGCGGCTGTCGTTCAGTTTATCATTCAGATCCTCTTCCTTGTGATCAACGGTCTGAATCCGGTCGTATACATAAAGAAATCCTTTGCGACCATGCTGATGGCATTCACCTCCCGCTCCAGTGTCGGATGTCTTCCGATGACGATCGAGACACTGACAAAGAAGCTTGGTGTTGACCAGGGTACCGCAAGCTTTGTAGCCGGATTCGGTACAACCGCAGGAATGCAGGGCTGCGCGGGTATCTTCCCGTCACTCCTGATCATCTATGTCTGCAACGTGACAGGAACTCCGATCGATATCACGATGATCGTGATGACGATCTTTGTCGTTACGATCGGTTCTCTTGGAATCGCTGGTATCCCGGGAACAGCCACGATGGCAGCTTCCGTCGGACTTTCCGGCGTCGGCATGGGCGCCCAGTTCGGTATGGTAAGCCCGATCTTAGCGATTGATCCGATCATCGATATGGCAAGAACCATGATCAACGTCACAGGTTCCCTGACGAATGCCCTTGTGGTGGATAAGCTGATGGGAAATCTGAATATGGATGCGTATAACGACATGAGCGAAAGGATTGTGGGAGCACGAAGTGCGGAACAATCCGGTATCAATGCTAAAACTAAAAAAGAAAACGCAGAGTAATCATAGATCCCCGCATGTGCCTGGCAGAGGTATGTGCGGGGATTTTTCTGCCTCCATTTACCTGCAAGAAACTGCGGTTGCCCGGTTCCTGATCGCATAAGATCAGTCATCATACTGCGCATCCTGTTAAAAATATATCTATTTCCGCTAAAATCCCGAAAAAACTGGACAGCTCCTTATTTTTCTGTATAATAGGTAATTGTCGGTCTTTTTACGGCTGGCGGTTATTTTTTGTTTTAAAAGAAATTTCAGGTAAATTCTTTAGAAAACAAAAAAGATCCTACTATATTTAGAACACGAAAAGAAAAAAGGAGAGTTTGAGTATGGAAAAGATACGTCCAATGTTGTTTACAACATTGAAGAAGTATTCCGGTGTCCAGCTGATGTCTGATGTCGTAGCGGGTATCATCGTAGCCATCATCGCCCTTCCGTTATCCATCGCGCTGGCACTGGCATCCGGCGTGGGTCCGGAGCAGGGAATCTACACGGCCATCGCGGCAGGCTTTGTGATCTCATTCTTAGGAGGCAGCCAGGTACAGATCGCAGGACCGACAGCGGCCTTCGCTACGATCGTAGCAGGTATCGTTGCGAGAAGCGGTGTGGAAGGACTGGCAGTCGCAACAATCCTGGCAGGTATCATCCTTGTCATCATGGGATTCTGCCAGCTTGGTTCCTTAATTAAGTTTATCCCGTTTACGATCACCACCGGATTCACCTCCGGTATCGCGGTGACCATCGTGATCGGACAGTTAAAGGATTTCTTTGGTGTCACATACCCGGCAGGCATGGAGACCATCGAGACCATGCAGAAGTTAAAAGCTTTCGCCGCGGGTTTCGGAACCATGAATGTTCATGCGGTGATCGTAGGTCTTGTCTGTCTGGCGATCCTCATCGTGATGCCGAAGATCACGGAGAAGATCCCGGGATCCTTAGTGGCAGTTCTCGCCGGTATCGTGATGGTGAAATTCCTCCCGTTACAGGTCAACACCATCGGTGACCTCTACAGCGTCAGCAACGCGCTCCCGGCGTTCCACATGCCGGCCTTCAGCTATGACGTGATCCAGGGCTCTTTATCGGATGCCTTCACCATTGCGATCCTGGCAGCCATCGAGTCCCTGCTTTCCTGCGTTGTCGCGGACGGCATGATCGGCGGAAAGCACCGCTCCAACACAGAGCTTGTGGCCCAGGGTGCAGGAAATATTGTTTCTGCTTTATTTGGCGGAATCCCGGCAACAGGCGCCATCGCCCGTACAGCGGCAAACATCAAGAACGGCGGACGCACTCCGGTAGCCGGAATGGTCCATGCTGGCATTCTTCTTCTGATCCTTGTGATCCTGATGCCGTACGCAAGCTGGATCCCGATGCCGACCATCGCGGCGATCCTGTTTATGGTTGCCTACAACATGTGCCAGTGGAGAACATTCGCAAGACTCGCAAAGACGGCACCAAAGAGCGATATCGCAGTTCTTGTGATCACATTCTTCTTAACAGTAGTCTTCGACCTTGTCGTAGCCATCGAGGTGGGCATGGTGCTTTCCTGTCTGCTGTTCATGAAGCGTATGAGCGACGAGATGGGAGTCAGAAGCTGGCTTCACGTGGAGGAACTTGAGGAGCAGAAGCGCGAGAAAGAGGAGGCTGCCAAAGGCGTGAAAAAGGCAAATGCGATTCCTTCTTTAGAGGAAGCGCAGCTGAAGGCGGCGGCAGAGGAGATCAACCCGGCAGATTTACGCCAGATCCCGATGGAGCTTGCAGTCTATGAGCTCACAGGACCGTTATTCTTCGGCGCGGCTGACCGCATCAATCAGATCACAGTGGGGGAAGGCACAAGATGCCTGATCCTTCGTATGCGTGCAGTACCGGCGGCGGACAGCACGGCGATGAACTCCATGACAGCTCTCTATGAGCGCTGCAAAAAGAACGGCGTGACTCTGATCCTGTCCCATGTCAACGAGCAGCCGATGCGCGCGATGGAGAAAGCCGGATTCGTTGATCTTGTTGGAAGAGAAAACTTCTGCAGGAATATTGAGGAAGCCCTTGACCATGCGGACAAGATGCTTGAGAAGTAAATAAGGCGCGGAGGAAGGTTTTTCTGTGCAAAGCTGAAAAGAGCTGTGTGACTATATTTGGGTCAGCAGCTCTTTTTGGCATATGTAGGGAAGCCCAGACTGCAAAAATTAAATTATATTTTTGAAAAAGTCTGTTAAGATGACGCAAAACGTGAAAAATACATACAAAAGTTACAAAAATCCTGACGAAATATATTGTACATGTTATTTGCAAATTCGTGTTAAGGAGAAAAAATAAGCGATTAAGCGGCGGCTAAAAAGCAGGTAAAAAGGTAGCGGGGATAAAAATTCTGTGATATATATGGTTCGACTTAAAAACAGGAGAGAAATTTCATCCTGTCAGATTAAAAACATCCCGAAAAAGAAATTTGGCAAAGATTCTTTGCAGGAAACAAAAGCGGGGTGGATATAAAAGAAGAGTTTGGGAGGTCTATATCATGGCTAATTTATTTTCGATCCTTTTCATCATCCTTGTCGCAATTGTAGGCGGTATTCCGACCATTGTGATCACGGGTTATATTCCGGTCATGATCGCGCAGAAGATTTACAGAAAAGTGAAGTACGGATATTCTTTATATCGTTAAAATAAAAGGATGGCTGACTGGCTGCTTGAAAAACCGGCAGTGAAATCTGAACAAATATCATCAAGAAGGGTGACTTTTCGGAAAATTATCTGCAATCTTAACACGATTTTAGCAGAAATTATGTTATAATGAATCCAAAAGAAGAACAAGTGATGAGAATGGCAGCAGTTGTTCTTCATGGATCATAAAAAAACCGGAGGTTCCCCTATGAGCACAAAAGTCAGATCAGTGTTAAAGAACAGCGGGATCGCGTTCGGGATCCTGGGAATCGCGACGGCATTTTGTTTTCTTGTCCAGCGGATCTCAGAATCAGACACGCACGTCCCGCTGTTGTTCGTTTTGGCGGTGCTGTTTGTGTCCCGCTTTACGGATGGATATGTTTATGGAATCGTCGCATCGATCATCGCTGTGTTCGGCGTGAACTATGTATTTACGTTCCCGTATTTCAAACTGAACTTTGCGATCACAGGATACCCGCTGACCTTCGTTGCCATGCTGGCTGTGGCCTGCAGCGTCAGCGCCCTGACGACCCAGATCAAGAAACAGGAGCAGATGCGGCTGGAGGTTGAGCGGGAAAAGATGCGCGCGAACCTTCTGCGGGCGGTCTCCCATGATATCCGCACACCGTTGACGTCGATCGTCGGCTCCGCGTCCGGGATCATCGACAACTATGACGCGCTATCGAAGGAAAATATCCTGGAACTCCTTGAGGACATGAAATCCGAGGGTCAGTGGCTCCCCCCGATGGGGGGAACACTGCCTTTCCTCTCAACCAGATGGTGGAAAGCCTTCTTTCCATCACGAGGATCGGGGATGGAACCGCCAGAATCAATAAGGAAGATGAATTGGTGGAGGACGTGATCAGCGGAGCGATCACGAAATTCAGAAAACGATTCCCGGATATCGAGGTAGTCCCGAAAGTGCCGGAGGATGTTCTGTTTGTGCCTATGGACGCGATCCTGATCGAGCAGGTGATCGTAAATCTCCTGGAAAATTGCGTGCTCCACGCGGACGGTATGACAAAGATCTGGTTGATCGTGACGGAGGACGGGGACCAGGTGAAATTCTCTGTTGAGGATGACGGTGCCGGAATCAAGGAGTCCGCTCTTCCGAGAATGTTCGACGGAAGTTTCCAGTCGGAGGACGGAAAAGAGAGCGATTCTAAGCGAAATATGGGAATCGGACTTTCGGTTTGCATGACCATCGTAAGAGCCCACGACGGAATCATGAAAGCAGAAAACAGAAAAGAAGGCGGTGCCAGAGTGATGTTCTGGCTGCCGAAAGGAGTGGACACGGAATATGGAGATTAAAGACAGAGTGCTGGTCGTGGAAGACGACAAGAGGATCAGCAATTTCATCAAGACAGTGCTGGAAGCGAACAATTACGATGTGATCGTCGCGCAGACGGGAGCGGAGGCATACAGCATGGTGACCTCCCAGTGTCCGGACGTGGTGATCTTGGATCTCGGTCTGCCGGACATGGACGGCATGAAGATCTTACAGGGCGTGCGGGAATGGTCCGCGATGCCGGTGATCGTTGTGTCGGCGAGAACCCATGAGAGGGATAAGGTGGAGGCGCTGGATCTCGGAGCTGACGATTACATCACGAAGCCTTTTGGAACATCCGAGCTTCTCGCAAGGATCCGCACCGCGATCCGTCACACAAGGTCTGGGATCCCGAATCAGCCGGGCGGACAGACGGGAGTTTTTAAATCCGGCGGATTGACCATCGATTATGACAAGCACCGCGTGTTTATCGACGGTGTGGACGCGGGGCTGACCCAGAACGAGTATAAGATCGTGAGTCTTCTTGGAAAGTATGCCGGGAAAGTCATGACTTACGACTATATTATTAAAGAGATCTGGGGACCGAATATGAAGAATGATAACCGGATCCTGCGTGTGAATATGGCGAATATCCGGAGAAAGATCGAGAAGAATCCGGCGGAGCCGCAGTATATTTTTACAGAGGTTGGCGTCGGATACCGGATCGTGGAGCCGGATTAGGACAGGATGGCGTGTTGCAGCAAAAAGTGAATAAGCGATGGTAAAAACACCTGCTGTGTCCTCTATAAATTTAGAGGGCAGCAGGTGCTTTTTGTGTAATAGGGAATTCCGAGAAATTCCCTATTACACAAAAGGCACTAACGTGCCAATGATGCGCACTCGCGCGAAGATGTAGATTGTCGCAAGCGACCGCGCGAGGCGCGAGATATGCCAAGGCACATTGGTGAAGGCTGCAGACCAGGGAATTTTAAACCTGCTGAAATTATTGTGTGGCGGCAGTCTTCCGGACAAGTTCATCCAATGTCCCGAACCGGTAGCCCATCTCCTCCCACTTCGTCAGCAACTCATCGAGGATCGCCGCGTTTGTGGAGGAAGTACTGTGCAGAAGCACGATGGCACCCGGATGGATGCGGCCGAGAAGTTTTTTGAACGCTTCCTCCTTTGTGGGCTGCTGATCCTGATACCAGTCCACATAGGCGAGACTCCAGAAGAAGGTCTGATAGCCGAGAGCTTTTGCCATCTGAAGATTCGCTTTGCTGTATTTTCCCTGGGGCGGCCGGTAGTATCTCCGCATGGTCTCTCCTGTGATCTCTGTGTAGCTTGTTTCGAGGCTTGAGAGCTCTTTCGCGAAGCTTTCCGGATCGCTGATCTTCGACATGTCCGGGTGGTGGTATGTATGGTTTGCGACAATATGCCCCTCGGAGACCATGCGTTTTACGAGGTCCGGGCTGGTCTCCAGGTAGTTTCCGACGACGAAAAACGCGGCGGGAACCTGATGCTTTTTCAGGGCGTCCAGGATCATGGGGGTATTGCCGTTCTCGTATCCGGCGTCGAAGGTCAGGTAGATGACTTTCTCGCCGGAAAGATCGGCGTACCAGGCGTTGTACTGCTTTAATTCACCTGCCGTGGCGTTAGCGACAGGCGGTTTTCCATCCTGCTGGAATGAGAGTCCCCAGTTTCCGTCCGCAGATGCCGGGACTGACGGAATGACGGTGGCGGCGAAAGCGCCGAGGACATAGGAGAGGGGGAGTAGGATGAGAGCCAGGAGAAGTGCGGCTGGACGGCTTCCTGCGAAAATCTGGTCATGATCACGCGGAAATTCTTTTAAAAGACAGAAAAATGGAAATTTCATGAAATGATATCCTTTTCATGTGGTTCCAGAGACGTGCAGATGTCTCATGGAACTGCTTTTTATAATATATTCCACCCCAGATATTTGTATTCCATCGCAAAATGTGGTAAGATGTGTTGGTGCGCGTAAAGCTGCCGGTTCGGCAGTATGAAAGGAGAGAAAAAATTGAAGATCAGGATCCGGAGGATTCTTTTTCCAATACTGTTCTGTCTGGCGGTAGCATGTATCATTGAACTTCCGCTTGCGCAGACAACGATTTTCGGGGACGATGTGATCTTATGGGATACCTTGTTCCGCTCAGTCATCGCGGTTCCGATGCTGGTACATCTTTATAGAGAGGATTCGGTGTTCAGGGGAAAAGAACACTGGAACGGAAAAATTGCGGCTGCGGCATTTTTCAGTGGCGCAGGAATATCCCTGGCATTCGGCTTTGCGGTGAAAACACTTCAGATCCCTGGCGCGGTGTTGGCGGATGAGAGCCTGTTTACGGGAAATCTCTGGCTGGAGGCTGTGGTGCTTCTGGCGGCATCCCCTGTTCTGGAGGAATACTTTTTCCGCGGCGTTCTCTATGGAAGGTGCAAGGAACTTGTGTCCGCCCCGGCAGCAGCATTTATGACTGCGGCATTTTTCAGTGTGTTCCACTGGGATCTTGTGCAGGGAATCTACAGCTTCTTTATGGGGCTGATCCTGACATATCTTATGGAAAAGACGAACACGGTGAAGGCACCGGTGGTGTTCCATTTCGCGGCGAATCTGGCGGCACTTGTTCTGGCGGTTCTCTAGCCTGATGGAAAAAATGTGCTTATATTTCCGTATCAGAATCGATCGGTTCCAGTGGTTTTGATGCCGCAAAGATGGCGAAAAAGGCGGCAGATTGCCGTAAAATCGTAAGGGAATTGTAATTGAATCATCAAAATACAGATGATAAAATAGTTTAGGCAAAAAGAAAGGCGGGAAAACGATATGAAAAAAAGAACCTTATTCCGCAGCGGTGCGGCGTTTCTTATGGGACTGCTGATGACCGCGGCGGTGGGATGCTTCACGAGCTTTGCTTATGACAGTGCATGGCTGAAGGCTTGTTCGGTAGAGAACGGAAACAGCATTTCCGTCACAGGAACAGCTACGACCGGCGCTTTAAATGAGGGGGAAACTCCGGATGATGGATATTATTATCTGTTCGAGCTTCACCCATATGAGTCTGAGATAGGCTCCAGAACGGACTACATCGCATGGAGCAACAAATCCGACAAGTTAAAATTCACCTTAAAATACAGCGGTGATTCCACAGATACGATGCTCTATTCCAGATTTGTGGTTGCGTTAAAGACCGGCAGCACCTACACCCCGATCAGCAATGCGATCTATGTGACGAACCCGGGCGATGTGGCAAAATATCGTGAGGCTTACCCGGAGCCGATGAGCAAAAAAGGACTTCTGATCCAGCTCGATATGCTCGGTGACGCGCTGAATCTGGGTGTGAAGCACACGACGGTCAATATCCCGTATCACCAGCTTGTGGGCGGCAATTTAAAGTACAAATACAACGGAAAGACCTACAACTTCAACGGTGATCTCATCAAGGATTATGATAAGATGATCAGTGCGTTCTCCGCAAAAGGAATCGTTGTGACGGCGATCCTTTTAAACGGCTGGAACGACAGCTACCCGGAGCTTCACGAAGCCGGGCTTGCGAAGAGAAAGGAAGCTTTCTACTACGGTTTTAATGTCTCCACGGAGCAGGGATATGAGACGACACGCGCGCTGCTCTCCTTCATGGCAGAGCGCTATTCCGGCGCCCACGATGATTACGGCCGCGTCAGCAACTGGATCGTCGGAAACGAGATCAACAACAACTTAAACTGGAACTACACAGGTCCGATGGACATCGATTCCTACACAAAACTCTACTCAAAGGTATTCCGTGTGGCCTACACGGCAATCAAGAGCCAGAGCCGCAACGCGAGAGTATTCTTCTCCACAGACTATGAGTGGAAGCGGGCGAACTCCAATCTGATGTACGGCGCGAAGGACTTCATCGACCGGTTCAACGCCGATATCCGCGACGAGGGAAATATCGAATGGGGACTTGCCTACCACCCATACCCGCATCCGATGACGGAGCCGGAGTTCTGGGATGATGATCAGACAGGTGCTGTCAACAATACAGAAGATTCACCGGTCGTAAACTTCAAGAACCTCAACGTCCTGACGGATTACTTCCAGAAGGACATCATGCGTGATGCAGGCGGAAATGTCCGCCATATCATTCTCTCTGAGGAAGGCTTTACATCAAAGAGCGCGACCCGCGGAGATGTCTATGATATCCAGGCGGCGGCATTTGCCTACGCGTACTATCTTGTGGACAACAACCCGTATATCGACGCGTTTATCTTAAACCGTCAGGTCGATGCGGTGATCGAGGTAGAGCAGTCCTGCTCGTTTGGTCTCTGGACAGTTGACATGTCAAGCCCGAACAGGGTCATCGCCGTTATGCCGAAGAATATTTACAACGTATTCAAATATATTGATACAAATAAATCTCTGAAGTATACGGAATTTGCGAAGAAGATCATCGGAATCAACAAGTGGAGCGATGTGATCCCGGGATTTAAGCTGCAGGAATAATTCAAAAAATAAAGCTGGTATTTTGATTCGGCAGGATACTTTCGGATATGTGTTCTGCCGGATCTTTTTTGCTTACAAATACCAGTTTTACGGGATTTTATTGACAAAATCCTAACGAGGGCTTATAATGCGCTATGACGATTATTTAGTACGACAACTCAGGAAATGACAGGAAAACAGTTTTGTGTGTCAACATTTTTCAGGAGGATATCATTATGGCAAAGAAGAATCCAATCGCAGCCGCAGCAAAGAAAATGGCTGCAGCACCGGTTAGCAATAGCACTGTAGAAGTAAAGGCAGCAGAGACAAAGACAGTAAAGGCAGAAGCAAAGGCAGAGGCTCCGAAGGCAGAAGCTAAGAAAGCAGAAGAGCCGAAGAAAGAGACAGCAAAGAAAGCTCCGGCAAAGAGAACAACAGCAAAGGACATCAAGACATCCGTAGTTGTACAGTTCGCTGGCAAGGAAGTTACAGAGAAAGACCTCATTGCAGCTGTTAAGAAAGCCTACACAAAGAAAGGCAACAAAGTCGGCGATATCAAGACCATCGAGATCTATGTAAAGCCGGAAGAGAGCGCTGCTTACTATGTAGTAAACGGTATCGGCGCAGACGATTACAAGATCGAGCTGTAAGTTGAGATGATAGTTTAGCTATGTCCGGATGGACATATGGCTGGGCAAATGTGTTTAGACACAGTCTTGCAGATGGACATATCCTGGGTGTGCCGCCTGCAAAAGAACAGAAACTGTAACTGTTCAGTAGGTCTGCGCACTTGCTGCGCTGACCGTAAGAAAACATAGGCTGGAGGGCAAAAATCCCATCAGCGAAGCTGATCTGGAATGGATTTTTGCGTGTAACTATGAAGGTACTGAATAGTTACCAGAAACTAGGACTTTAGGACTTGAGCGCCCGCTGGGATCATCCCCGGCGGGCGTTTTTGAGATCAGGAGATTATGGAAAAAGAAACGAAGAGAGAGCTGCCGGAAGCGTTCGTGGAGAAGATGGAAAAGCTTCTCGGCAGTGATGCGGAAGCATTTTTTAAGAGCTATGACGCGGAGCGGAAATTCGGACTGCGGGTCAACCCATTAAAGCAGAAGAGCGGAGAGATGCCGGAGGAAGGAGAACCCCTCGGAGATTACCTGAAGGGACTCGCAAAAGTTCCCTGGGCAGAAGAGGGATTTTACTACGAGGCAGACATGCGCCCGGGACGCCATCCGTTCCACGAGGCGGGGGCATACTATATCCAGGAACCAAGCGCCATGTCTGTGGCAGAAGCACTGTCTCCAAAGCCCGGAGAGCAGATCCTGGACCTCTGCGCGGCACCGGGAGGTAAATCTACCCATCTTGCCGGAAAAATGGGCGGACAGGGGCTTTTAGTCTGCAACGAGATCCATCCTGCCCGCGCGAAGATCCTGTCCCAGAATATTGAGCGCCTTGGCGTGAAGAATGCTGTGGTGACGAATATGGATCCGTTCCAGCTTGCCCCGGCGTTTCCGGAATTTTTTGACGGGATCGTGGTGGATGCCCCGTGTTCCGGCGAGGGAATGTTCCGAAAGGATGAGAACGCCAGAAATGAGTGGAGCCCAGACCATGTAAGACAGTGCGCGGGGCTGCAGGACGGGATCCTGGACTGCGCAGCGGCGATGTTAAAGGACGGTGGGCGGATCGCCTATTCCACCTGCACATTTTCACCCGAGGAGAACGAGCAGAGCATAGCAAGATTCCTTGAGCGCCATCCGGAGTTTTCTGTGGTGCAGCCGGAGCTTGTAAAATATTTTTCCGGCGGTCACCCGGAATGGGCAGATGGGGATGAGGAGCTGAAAAAGACCGTGAGGATCTGGCCGCATCTTGCGGACGGGGAGGGTCATTTCCTGGCGCTGCTTGTGAAAGGTGAGAGATCCTGGGATGCTGTGGAAAGTACCGTGAACGCAGACGAAAAGAAAAACAGCAAAAAGGGCGGACGTAAAAATGGACGTGCGAAAGAGGACGCGGCGCTCACGGAAGCGGTCGCTGCGTTCCGGACGTTTGAAAAAGAAAATCTGAAAGACACGGAACATCTGGAGAATGGAAAGAAATTTCTGATGTTCGGAGAAAACCTGTATCTCGTCCCGGAGGTGATGCCGGATCTTAAGGGACTTAAGGTACTGAGACCGGGCCTGCACCTCGGAAGCGCGAAAAAAGACAGGTTTGAGCCGTCCCATGCATTGGCTCTGGCACTGAAAAAAAGTGATGTGAGACAGAGCGTTGAGGTCGGATCGGAGGATCTTGCGCTGCGGTATCTTCGCGGGGAGACGCTGCGGGCGGAAGACTTTGAAAATCGGGAGATTCCGGTAAAAGGCTGGGTTCTTGTTACTACCGGCGGCATGTCGCTTGGATTTGCGAAGGCAGCTGGAGGGATGCTGAAAAACCACTATCCGAAGGGACTTAGAATCCAGGGCGGCTGAGTATAGAAGTCAGCAGATATATGAGGATACGCTGAAAATCTGCTTATGATGAGATACACTTTAATATGTAGTGTTAAAAAAAAGCAAATAAAAATCCGTCAGATCCTGCCTTAGAAAAAGACAGGACCTGACGGATTTTTGATGTCCGGAAAAAGTTTTCTCATGTCCTCTGGCAGTGATGCGGAGAATTCAAGCTTCTCTCCGGTCACCGGATGGGAAAATCTTAAGTATGTGGAATGGAGCGGCT
>OATJ01000989.1_pt1 | contig 12750 bp, 10 predicted proteins | sample 1516661 | NCBI WGS metagenome assembly OATJ01 (sample SAMEA2579951, study PRJEB22360) | human gut metagenome
TTATGGCTGGGTTAATGCAGACGATGCAACCATCATCACAGATGATGACGATGCATGGATGAGAGGCGACTATTACTTCGGCGACCACAACGATGGTTCCATGACCTTTGGCTGGAGACTAATTGATATTACAGATGATAATGCAACAACTGACAGCGACGGGAACAACTGGATCCAGACGGCGTACAACGACGATGAGGATCAGAGCCGTTGGTTCTGGTTCAAGAGAAATGGTAAGAAGCTGACTGCTTCTGAGGGAGACTTGGAGTTAAAGCAGAAGACCATTAACGGGAGAAAATATGCGTTTGACCAGTATGGCCGTATGGTAGCTGAGTGGGCGGTTGACTTTGATCAGGCTTCCAGCAACTATGGCAGAACTCTTAAGAAACTTGCAACTGGAAGTGGAGTAACCTCTAACCAGGGTAATAAAGAGTGGTCCCGGGCGTGGATGTACTTTAACAGTGTTGAGGATGGCGCAAGAGTAACCAGGGGATGGTTTAAGGTAGTTCCGGCAGAAGGCCTGAACGCTAGCAAGTACAATGATGACGAGGATGGTTGGTACTACGCAGATAACAGTGGTCATCTGTATGCAAGTAAGCTGAAGACCATCAAGGGCAAGAAGTATGGCTTTGATGAGAATGGCAAGATGCTGGATGGCATGAAGTTCCTGGCTGTAAGTGGCAGCAATATTCTTACAGATAATGGTTATCAAGTTGCCAGCGATGATGACGATAATTATCCATTTGATACAGAGAGTGAATTTAATAAAAGTTCACTGTATTGGTCCGATGCAGGTTATAAATGCTACTACTTCGGAGATGAAAACGATGGAGCATTAAAGACTGGTAAGATTCAGGTAGAGATTGACGGAGATAAGTACAACTTCAATTTCGGTAAGGCCGGTAGATTAAAGGGGGCTGGTAAGACTGGTAAGGAAGACAAAAAGTACTATAGCTCTGGTAAGTTGATGGCCGCTGGTAAGGATGAAAAGTATCAGGTTATCTTCCCGGTAGGTAATAGTGCTAACGCTGTTTATGCTGCAGGAAGCTATGTGATTGGATATTGGAATTATGACGATGCCAATCAGTTTGCACTTGATCTTATTGATGAAGCTCAGACCAATAGCAATCTTGAAGTGTTAACAAGACGTGAAGAGATCCTTAATGAATTATCCGATGCTGATCTGGCTAAGTGCGGCTTGACCAGAAACAAGTTAGAGGATGACAAGTATGCTGATTTAGCTGTGTTTAGATACAAGAACTCCACCACAGGGAACTATAAGCTTGGTTTACCGTCCGATAGCTTTATTTTAGTAAATACATCCGGTACTGTCAGTGCCGGCAACGCAAAGTGCAAAGATGGAAACAATGTATACTACAAGTTGTATGGCGGCAAAATTGTTTCTACATTCTCTGAGGACTAATTTTAGAGATATTATAATAATATAATAAAGGGGGGACGTCAATCTGGCGTCCCCTCAGACTGTCCATGAGTATGCAGCTGCATTGCATATTCACGGGCTTATTTTAGTGTGTCAAAAACCAACTGAGCGCCACAACAAAGCATCTCAGATAATTATTTTAAAAACAAATATAAAAGGAGAATCCCTACAATGACGATTAAAACTATATTGGCATATGACTTTTTTTCATCATATTTTACAGAAACATAACCGTCATTTTTACGTTTGTTGGATACAGATGGTTGTGTATGATTCTTTTTACTCTTTGCTTTCTTTTTGGTCGGACTCATTGATTCCAGTTCTTTTTTGATTTCTTTTCGGAGGAGGAAATCATCGTCGATTATATGGCTGCATTTGACACAAAATATTTCTTTGTCATTTGGAAGATCGCTTCCGCAGTATGGGCATTGTTTCATAATTTATCCGGGTATGTGTTCAATCTATATCCCGCGTCCCCCCTTTTCATATATTTTTATACAAAACTATCTGCTGGCAAATGTAATGTCCATTGCAATAGTAAGAGCTTCACATAGTTGTAAAAGCGAATCAGTTTATAGGCTGATTATACAACGTTTGATGTTATTTCACAATATATAGGTTTGAACTTTCACTACTACTGGAAAGGCAGAGGGATAACCGGATGTCAGACGAGGGACCGGAGCGCTTTTCGCCGGGTGGGGGAGGGGACTATAAAATGTTCAATGGGTTGGAGCTTGCCGCGAAAGACCGTTCCTGTCCATTCTGGTACATTACAGGGACATTGCAGGATGCATGTTTTAAAAGGATAGTTTCGCCTGACAAGTATTTTAAGGGCATGGTGTATATAAAGTGTTAAAAAACTGTGTATTTATTGCTAAATTTTCACGCAATCTTAACACTGAAGTGGGAATTTGGGATTGATTTTAGAGAATTTAGGGAGTATACTGTTACTAAAGCAAAACTTTTTGGTTAGTTTTCACAAAAAAGCATAAGTAAGTTTCCTGGTTAAGTAACTTGATAAGGTTTTTAGGGTATACCTTTATGGACGCCTGAAAGCCTGTCTTTGAAGATAAAGTGTAGAAAGGTGTGCACAGCCTGCTCTAAGATACGCAGATTATTTTTTGACTTTACCGTAATAGATGCGGACAATTTGCACCATCAGGCATGCAGACGCAGTAAGATGTGCCATGGGAGCGTTCCTGTCCGGCAAAGGAATACTCCAATCCATTCAGTTCAAAGATACACAGCGCCATCAATCATATGACGTCTCAGCAAAAGGAGGATGAGAAACTAAAAAGATGGCATAAGCTTTCGGTTGGCAGGCGGTTCAGCCTATCTAAAATGAATGGCTGCAAATAATAGGTTGACGGGCCGTCGGGGACTAAAACCCTACACTTTATAATTAGGAGGAGACATTATATGCTGCAGATAGTTAACACAATTAATTCATATCTTTCTGATTACATACTTGTATTTCTTTTGGTGGCTGTAGGCCTTTGGTATACAGTCAAAACAAAATGTGTTCAGAGGTACCTTTGGAAAGGTTTAAAACAGCTGTTTGGCGGTTTTTCACTGCGAGGCGGTTCACAGGGAGGCGGAATGAGTTCATTCCAGGCGGTTGCAACTGCAATCGCGGCACAGGTCGGCACAGGGAATATTGTAGGTTCAGCCGGAGCGATTCTTGTGGGTGGACCTGGAGCTATTTTCTGGATGTGGATAATTGCATTTCTAGGCATGGCTACCATCTATGCAGAAGCAACACTGGCGCAGAAGACACGTGTTACAGATGCAGAGGGCAATATTCAGGGCGGACCGGTATATTATATCCAGACAGCCTTTAAAGGCAAATTTGGCAAATTCCTGGCAGGCTTTTTTTCAATCGCAATTATTCTTGCTCTTGGATTTTTCGGATGCATGGTACAGTCCAACTCAATTGGATCCACAATTCAGATGGCATTCGGGATTCCGTCCTGGATTGTAGGTATCTTCCTTGTTATTATTTGTGGATTTATCTTCATGGGAGGTGTAGATCGTCTTGCTTCCGTTACTGAAAAATTAGTTCCTGTCATGGCGGCATTTTTTCTGATCGGCGGCTTGGGAGTACTCGCTATGAGGCTTCAGTATATTCCGGAAACCTTTGGTCTGATTTTCAAATATGCATTCCAGCCCCAGGCAATTATCGGAGGCGGATTTGGTATAGCTATTAAGACGGCTGTGAGCCAGGGAGCAAAAAGAGGCCTGTTCTCCAATGAAGCTGGTATGGGTTCCACTCCTCATGCACATGCGCTTGCATTGGTGAAAAATCCTCATGAGCAGGGCTGTGTTGCAATGGTCGGCGTATTCATTGACACCTTTATCGTTCTCACACTGAATGCATTGGTTATTATTTCAACACTTTATGCGGGAAACGGCCCTCTGGCAAACGGCTATGTAGGAGAAGCAGCAAATACATTAAAGAATACAAACCTTGCACAAGTAGCTTTTGGTGTTGTATACGGCGATAAGGCCGGCGCTGTTTTTGTAGCCATTTGTTTATTCTTCTTTGCATTCTCCACAATTCTTGGCTGGAATTTATTTGCTAAAATTAATGTAACTTATTTATTTGGGAAGAAAGCACAAAGACCATTTATGCTGGTTGCTTTAGTATTTATCTTCCTTGGAACAATTGGGGAAAGTGATTTGGTATGGGCATGTTCTGATATGTTTAACCAGTTGATGGTTATTCCCAATGCCATTGCTCTGTTTGCTTTGACCGGGGTGGTTACAAAGATGCTTGGGGATCGGGACAAATAAGTTTATATTCATATCATACAAATAGCTGATTAAAAATGGGCGCTGTGCCAATGCTTAGGGCGGGATTCGTTAGAATCCTGCCCTGTTCATGTTCCGTCAGAGATAAAAGCAGGGTTTTGACGGTGCTCTTGACAAGATTCTCCGGAAAGGATAGACTGCATATACAACGAATGTGGTGAACGGCATGTCGGGATATGCAACACGGATGGCGCAGTATGGATAGCGCAGTATGGATAGAACAGTATAGATAGCGCAATACGGATAGCGCAACAGGTCAGGAGACAGAAAAAAACGAAAGAATAGGTGGTATACATGGAAAAACTTGAAAATCAGGCACTCACGCGTTTTGAAAGATTGTGGAAAATCGAAGGTGATAAACTGCTCAGGGCTAATATCATCCCTTCTGCAGTTAAAGATGGAGAAATCTATCCCATAGATTACTGTATATCTACCATTGCCCGGCTGATTCAGCAGCCACATGGTGCTGAAGTTGTCTGTGGTATCAGAAATGCATTGTCAGAACTCTTTGAAGCGGCTGATACTCAATTTATTTATCCGGATGAATCGCTTCACGTATCTTTGCTTGGATGTACGCAAAGAAAAAATACAAATGTATTTGAACATGCTCAGATTAATAAGATCAAACATATCTGTATCAAGGAAATAGAAAAGAAAGAGCCGGCGGAAATTATTCTGAGAGGCATCGGAATTGTGGGAAATCAAATTTTTATTCAGGGATTTCCTCAGAATAGGAACTGGGAAGAGCTCAGAGCATCACTGGGTGAAGAATTGGTAAATTCCGGTGAATTCCCCATATCATATGAAGATAAATCCCCTGTTCATATGAATATAATACGGATTGTTGACGCTGCTCCCCCTGTTTTGGCATCTCTTTACAGGGCTGTTTCACGGCTGCGGGATGTGGAATTGGGAACGGTAAAATTACAGACCGTAGAATTTGTAATTACGGATTTTTGTGTTACAAAGAAGAATGTTGTATGGCTCCATAAGATAGAATGCCGCAATTCTGCTGGGAACAGCTGCCGCGTATGATTCACCAGAAAATGCGCAAGATTTCTTAAGACAACCCCATTTGTTTTGATTATACTATTGTGGAATACACGGCACTTGGGGAACCGGGATACGGTCCAAAGGTGCCGTCGGCAAGGAGGCAATTGTGTAATGAGCAGTATGGATGAGGTAATCCTGGCAATTAATTTTATTGAAGCCAATCTGACGAAAAAAATGGATTTGGACATGATTTCCGGCGCAGTCCATTATTCCAAATATCATCTTCACCGCGTGTTTTCCGATACAGTGGGTCTAACCATTCATGATTACATTCAGCGCAGGCAGCTGACAGAGGCGGCCAAGCTGCTTGTTTTTTCCGGCAAACCTATTGTGCAGATTGCATTTTTATCCGGCTACCAGAGCCAGCAGGCATTTACCAATGCTTTTACAGCCATGTATAAGATGCCTCCCAATATGTACAGGGAAAATGAACGGTTTTATCCCTTACAGCTCAAATTCAATTTTGAAGGGAGATATGAAATGCTTGACAGAAAAGAAAAGGCTTTATGGGAGATTTCGTTTGCGTCGGATGAGGATATTCCCGGCTGGATGGAACTGGTAAGGCTTGTGATTGACGGCTTTCCCCATCTGAATGAGGAGGAGTATATCCGGGTCTTAAGACAGAAAATCAGCACAGGGCAGGCGCTTATCATGAAGGACAGAGGCTCTGCCATCGGCATCATGCTGTTTTCCTATGAAAACGGCAGCATTGATTTCATGGGAAGCCATCCGCTTTACAGGAAAAAGGGGGTTCCGAAGGCCATGCTGGATAAGGTTATGAAGGAGCTGCTTAAGGGTAAGGAGATCAGCATTACAACCTACCGGGAAGGCGATAAGGCAGATACCGGATACCGGAAGGAAATAAAGGGGCTGGGCTTTGCAGAGGCAGAGCTGCTGGTAGAATACGGCTACCCCACCCAGCGTTTTATCTTACAGCAGGAGGAACGGGAGCATGAGTGATTATCCAGCCATTCCGTTTCCCGATGAATTAGTCCATCTGGAACAGGTAAGTGCCAGGCTCTCCAAAGCCCTGCAAAGGGCAGAGGCATCTGTCAGCAGGGCGGACAGGGAATATACGGATACCAAGAAATACATGGCGGACCACAGGGGAGAAATAGACCCCCATGAGATGTTCCAAAATGAACTTCTGTTAAAGCAGACAGACAGGACAGGCGCCTTTGCTGTGGAGATGCGGGATCGGATTGTGAAATTAAAGGATTCCCCCTATTTTGCCAGAATTGATTTTAAGGAGGAAGAGGAGGAGGAAGGACAGCCGTACTATATCGGGAGATTTGCTTTTCAATATGAAAATGAACCGTTGATTTTTGACTGGCGCGCCCCCATATCCAGCATGTTTTATGACTGCGAGGTTGGAGAGGCCGGATTTTTGGCGCCGGCCGGGTGGACTGCGGGAGAGCTTACCAGAAAACGCCAGTTTAAAATCAGGAACGGGATTATGGAATACGCGTTTGAAAGCTCTGCCAATGTACAGGATGATGTTTTGCAGAGAGAGCTGAGCCATACTTCCGATGAAAAAATGAAATCCATTATTTCCACCATTCAGAAAGAGCAGAACCAGATTATCAGAAATGAGAAAGAGGGAACATTGATTATCCAGGGGGTGGCTGGATCCGGCAAGACCTCCATTGCCCTTCACCGTATTGCATTTTTGCTGTACCGTTTTAAGGACAGGCTGAGCGCCAGGAACGTTACGATTCTCTCGCCCAATAAGGTATTCGGGGATTATATATCCGGCGTGATTCCTGAGCTTGGAGAAGAACCCATTTATGAGATGAGCTTTGGGGAACTTGCTGATATCCAGCTGGAGGGAGTCATTGGTTTTGAACCGGACAGGGATCCCTTTGAGATACAGGACAGGGCTTGGGGGGAGAGGGTGCGGTTTAAGTCCACACTGGACTTTGTTTATATGATGGACCAGTACATAGAGCAGATGCCGGAGTTTATTTTTGTTCCAACCGATTATGTGTACGAAGGGTTTAGGGTAACTGGTGAATGGATCAGAGAGCGGTTCTTAGCTTATGGGACCTGTCCGGTAAAGAAGCGGCTGGCAATGGTTGCAGATGATGTCCATGACCGCTTTGAGACGGATAATATAATGGAACAGGAGGTGCCCCGGCCCCGGGTGATACTGAAACAGCTGAATTCCATGCTTGCCATGAAGGATACGCTGGCTGTCTATAAGGATTTCTATAAGCGGATGGGAATTGCGGAACAGTTTGTCATGGCTGCCAGGAGGACATTGGAGTGGGCGGATGTGTACCCGTTTTTATATCTTCATGCCGCCTTCCAGGGATTAAAGGAAAGCCATATCACCAGGCACCTTGTGATTGACGAGATGCAGGATTACACGCCTATTCAGTACGCCGTCTTAAACCGTATGTTTCCATGCCAGAAAACCATTTTGGGGGATTACGGACAGTACATTAATCCTAACCATCTGCACTGCCTGGAGGATTTGCGGACAATCTATGACAAGGCCCAGTTTGTGGAATTGAATAAGAGTTACCGTTCTACCTACGAAATTATGTGTTTTGCAAAGAAAATCAACCATGTATCTGCCCTGGAACCAATGGAGCGCCATGGGGAACCTCCGGAATTGGTTGCGTGCCTGGATGCGGCGGATGAGATCAGGAAGATAAGAGAAGTAATCCGCCGTTTCAGGGCAGGAGGGAATGTGTCGCTGGGGATTATCTTAAAGACGGATGCGGCGGCAAGGGATATGTATGAGGTGCTGGCAGGATACGATGGGGCAAAAGAAAATGGATCGGAAGGATGCGAAAAGGAAGGAAGTAAAAGGGAGGGAAGTAAAAGGGAGGGAAGTAAAAGGGAGGGAAGTGAAAGAGAGGGAAGTGAAAGAGAGGGAAATGAAGGGAAAAGGGACAAAATAGGAGAAAGCGGAGCAAAAGAATGGGATATGAGCTTGATTACCCGGGAGAGTGCCAGCTTCCAAAACGGGATATCCATTACATCGGTCCGCATGTCGAAAGGCCTGGAGTTTGATGAGGTTTTGATTCCCCAGGCTGACTCAAGAACGTATGCCTCTGATTTTGACCGCAGTCTGTTATATATTGCCTGTACACGGGCCATGCACAGGCTTACGCTTACCTATAGCGGGAGAGAAACACAATTTATTTCCGGGCAGAAGCTGTCTGGCAGGCACTCCGGAAAGGAGAGATACGGGAGCTGAATCCGGACGGAGGATTTTGACGAGTGAAACATGAAATTTCGGGCAGAGAAAGGCGGGAGATATGGAGCCATTTACTTATTGCAAATTGGAGATATTCATACCGGAAACCCATTTAAAGGCGCTGCAGAAGGCATTGCAGGAAGTGGACGCAGGGCATATAGGAAATTATGACAGCTGTATGTCATACAGTCCGGTGACAGGCTGCTGGAGGCCGCTGGAAGGCAGCAGCCCGTTTATCGGTAAATGCGGCACCATCAGCACGGAGCCGGAACTGAAGGCAGAGGTAACCTGCAGGACTGAACGGTTAAAGGAAACCCTGGCCGCCATAAAGAAGGTCCATCCCTATGAGGAGCCGGTTATCAATGTGATTCCTCTGTACAGGACCGGAATGGATATAGTGTCCTGATACCGGTCTTATTCCGGCAGCCCATGCTGTCCTATCAATTGAATATTGTCAGTAAAACAGGCGGAACGTGGATTTGTAATAATCTATGATTCCGTCTTTTTTCATGCCGGACAGCTCCCTGGATAGGGCGCTGCGATCCATGTTCAGATACTCAGCCATGGCGTTTCTGTCCAGAGGAATGGTAAAGGGAAGGCCGTTTTCCAAACCGGAAAAATTCTTCAGATAGGTCAGAATCTTGTCACGGGCAGTTGGGCGGAGCAGGCAGTCCAGCCGCTCATGAAGCACCAGCCCTTTTTCTGCCACAATCCACATGAAGTTTTTGAGAAGCTGTCTGTGGCAGGGGGCGGTTTTGGGGGAATTTTTTTTTAAACCGAGACGGTTGCAGGGGCAGTTTCTGGTGCAATTGTTTATAAGCCGGTTATAGGAGATGAACAGGACCGAGCTGCCCTGTTCCACGGTTACGGATACCGGACTCTTGCGGCCGGGACTTGCGGCCAGTATGACACCGATTTCACTTCCCTCTTTTAAAAGTGTGACTGTAAGGGTATGGCCCTGGGAATCTGTTTTGTATGATTTTCCTCTTCCTGCCAGGAGAATCCCGAATTTTTTGACCGGGCAGCCCTCCTCCACCACAACCGTCTCCCTGGCATAATTCACCGGCTGCGCCTTAAGACAGGCCAGGAGGCGGCATACATCTTTTTGCGACAGGCCGGAGAACAGTTTGGCCTGCATGATATCCTGAATGTTTTCGTTCATTGTAATTTGGTTGCCTGCGCAACTTACCTCCTGACTGTATTGTATTATAATTGACGTGTACATGCAATTAAAAAACACAGATAAAGGAGGAGTCAGGGATGAACACTGGTTTTACCCTATTTTTTTATGGTCTTTCCGCAATCCTGTTGTCCTTATCTTTCCGAAAGGACAGAGAAAAGACAAATCGGGCGGTCAGAAAGGCTGTATTCATGATGCTGGGGGTATTGCCCTATTTTCTGACCATTTTGCTGGTCACAGGAACCGCTTTTTTTATCCTGCCGCCCAAGACGGTTCAAACCCTTATGGGGACAGAGTCGGGAATAAGGGGAATGCTCCTGGCCGCAGTCACCGGAGCGGCAGCTCTTGTACCGGTTCTGGCTGTATTTCCGGTGGTTTCGGAGCTTCTTAAAAATGGGGCCGGGACAGCGCAGATGGCGGTATTTATTTCCACATTGACAACGGTAGGAATTGTCACCATTCCCCTGGAAGTGAAATATATGGGAGCCAAAGCAGCAGTATTGAGAAACCTGTTATTTTTTCTGTTGGCATTTGCCACATCCTCTCTGCTGGAGGTGTTATTATGAAGCATAAGGTGATAAAAGCAGAGATGATGGGACCCTGGAAGGCAGCAGCGGCGGCGTATCTGGCGGTCTTTATTTTTATTCCGGAAAGGTCCGGGGAGATAGGGGCCCGCGCCGGCACGGGTCTGGGGCAGTTTATATGGAATCTGGTTCCTGTATTCCTCTGTGTGGGCCTGATGGATGTATGGATTGAAAGAGACAAAATGATAAAAATGATGGGAGACAGGTCCGGTCTCTCCGGGATGGGGATATCGCTTTTGCTGGGAATGCTGACAGCAGTGCCTGTATATGCGCTGCTTCCCATTGCCGGTCTGCTGTTAAAAAAGGGAGGACGCATATCCAATGTACTGATTTTCCTGTGCTCCAGTGTGAGTATCCGAATTCCGCTGCTGCTTTTTGAGATATCATCACTGGGTATCCGGTTTGCGGCCTGCCGGTTTGTTCTCAATCTGGCAGTGGTATTCGTGATTTCCTTTCTGGTTGAAAGGCTTCTGTCCGAGCGTGACAGGCAGGATATCCGGAGGAGAAATCAGATAAATGAGGAGTGAGCTGCAAGGAGTGAGCTGCAAGGCATGAGCTGGCATGAAAATGACATTATGGATCAGAACGCAAACGGGGACGCAAAGGGAAATAAGGATTAAAAGGGAAACATGGACGATAAAGCGGGTTTATGGTAGAATAGGATATCAGACTTTTTGAAGAAGGCAGGTACGGACGGGATGAAATTAAGGGTATTGGTTGATAACAACACGTACATAGACAGGTATTATCTGGGGGAACCCGCGGTCAGCTATTATATTGAATGTGACGGTATCAGGCTGCTGTTTGATGCCGGATATTCGGATGTATTCCTTAAAAATGCAGAGGCTCTTGGAATCGACCTTGGCCTGGTTACACACTTGGTGTTCTCCCATGGCCATAATGATCACACAAGGGGACTTAAATTCATGAAGGAGCGTCTGGAGCTGTCGGGGATGGAGGTCATTGCCCATCCGTCCTGCTTTGATGAAAAGGTGTTTGGTGAGGAATCCATCGGTGCGCCCTATTCTGCGGCGGACATGGCTGGTATTTGCAGATACAGGCCGTGTGGCGGGCCGTGTAACATTTCGGAACGGCTGGTATTTCTGGGAGAGATACCGGATGCAGTGGACTTTGAAACGAGAAAAGCCATTGGCAGGACAAGGATAAGAGGGAAATGGCAGGATGACTATGTAAGGGATGATTCCGCCCTGGTTTACCGGGGGGAGGAAGGCATTTTTATTATAACAGGGTGTTCCCACAGCGGTATATGCAATATAGTGCAATACGCCCAAGCGGTATGCGGACAGCAGCGGGTTCTCGGCATCATAGGGGGATTCCATCTCTTTGAGGCAGATGAACGGCTGGTACGCACAATTGACTATCTGAAATGCTGCGGTGCGGAACAAATTTATCCCTGCCACTGTGTATCACTGAGGGCAAAAGCCAGAATGACGGAGGCCTTGAACGTGAAGGAAGTGGGGGTGGGTATGGAGCTTTGCCTGGACGGACAGGCTGCGCATTAAATCCTGAGTGTTGCGGCGGAGAAAGGTTTTTTGTATGAGACAGACAGAAAAGAACAGAAAGAAAACAGGGAACGGCAATTCAAAGGCAAGGGACCCCAGATATGACTGTCTGCGGGCTGTCTCGGTCATGGCAATCATCATGGTGCATGCCATGCCGGTGGAAACAGTCAGTGCCCGCCAATGGTGGTTTAACAGCATTATGACGCCCTTCCTGCTGTCGTTTGTGGGAATTTACTTTATGCTCAGCGGTATGTTTTTGCTGGAACATGGAACGGAGCGCATCGGGGAGTTTTACAGAAAGCGTTTTATTACGGTGGGAATTCCGTTTCTGGTCTATGGCCTTATTTACTATTGTTATAATGTCCATGCGGACGGAGTGGTTCTGCCTGTCTGGAAGCATGCCGGCCGGTATCTGGCACAGGTGCTGACGGCCGGACTTCCCAGGGCAGGCCATATGTGGTTTATGTACGCCATTGTGTCTTTTTATATCTGTGCGCCCTTTCTGTCCAGGATGGTAAAAAATATGACGGACCGGGAAATGAAGGTGTTCCTGCTTCTAATGCTGGGCATCCATGTAGTGGAGGTGGCCGGAGAAATCCTTGGACTGGACGTGAAGCCATGGGCCCAGTTTGTGCTGTATACAGGGTGGGTCTACTATTTTCTTTTGGGATACGGACTTAAGCGTTTATGCAGGAAGGAACAGTTTCCCATATTTGCGGTCCTGGCAGTTTTTGGTCTGGCCATGGATGTGGCTGCGGATATCGGCCTTTCATGGTGGGTTCCCCAAAATCCCCATAAGTCGCCGGCCATGGTGTTTATTTGCGCCGGAGTATTCCTTCTGTTTGAATATTATGGCGGGAAGGTGCCTGTATGGGCAGGAAAGCTGGGAATATTTGTCAGCAGGTACAGCTTTTCCATTTACCTGAGTCATATCCTTATCCTGAGCTATT
>OATJ01001001.1_pt1 | contig 12676 bp, 7 predicted proteins | sample 1516661 | NCBI WGS metagenome assembly OATJ01 (sample SAMEA2579951, study PRJEB22360) | human gut metagenome
CTTAAGCGCAAAAAACAAAAACAATAAATGCTTTTACCTCCTAATCTGGAGAAATTTTAGTCGCATTCACAACACTGTTCACTATAGGAGGACTAACTGTCTCAAAATAAAATTCGAAACATCTTTTATTTCTGGCGACCTTTTATTATATAAATTGTCTATAAATAAAGATGAATATACAAAAAAACAAATGAAATGAAAGGAGGAAATTTCGTTTGGCAGATAGAATTGGTCAAGTGATATTAGTAGATAAATACTAATATTTCGACTACATGTTAACCTTTTATTAATAGTTATGACAGATTTATCACCATTTTCCGACTAATTTTTCAACATTAACACGATGAATAAAGAATTCATAACTACATTGAAGAGAAAGAGTGAACATCAGTTTATCACAAAAGAGCTAATTTTGTTTTCATCAAAAAGCTGATATCGGAATAAAAAAATGAATAGCCGGTCAGGTAGTTGATAAACACTTAAATCCAATAGATATGAGAAATGTTTGTTTTACAATGGCTGTTTTTGCATTTACCTCTTGCCTGGCCCAGCAGAATTTCACTGTTGATATTTGGCCAAATGGTACACCTAATTCAAATGAAATTCTTGGAGAAATTCAGAAAGAAACAGAGTCAGGACGTTTATATCTTACTCAAGAAGCTAAGATGCATGTATTTCTTCCTTCAAATAATCCTACAGGAGGAATGGTTATTATTTGTCCCGGCGGATCATACCATTTCTTATCTATAGAGAATGAGGGGCGACGTGTGGCACGTTGGTTTAATGAACAAGGAATAGCAGCAACAGTACTCCAATATCGTGTTCCCAATAAGCATAAAGAGGTACCTGTATCTGACGTTCGTGAAACGTTCGCCATTATCAAACGCCGTGCTGTAGAGTGGAATGTTGATATCGATAAAATTGGTATTATGGGCTTTTCGGCAGGGGGGCATTTAGCTTCTTTCACTCCAACACTTATACCTCTGAGAGTAAACCGGCTTTTACAATTCTTGCATATCCGGTTACTACTTTACTTAAAGGACCTTCACATGAGCAAACCCGACAAAACTTTCTGCGAAACACCGATGATCCCGAAGAAGTGGCTGCATCATCACCTGTACAATTGGTAGGGGCACATACTCCACCTACTTTTATCATGGTCAGCCGGGATGATAAATTATATATTTGTTCACAACTTTACCAGGAGGCCTTGTATGAGAATCATATTCCGTTCGAATGTCATGTCTACTCTATAGGTGGTCACGGTTGGGGAACTAAAGACAGCTTTCCATACAAAGAACAGTGGCAGACCTCGCTCCGCTTCTGGCTTGAGCAAATATTGAATACCCATCCCCAATAATATAAGTTATACCAGAGTTGACTATAATTAAAATTAAACAAATGATTATGGAACATTTAAAGACACACATCATCAGCTTCGTTCTTGCCATAACGATGTTTTCTATGGCTCATGCAGCTATCCAGTTACCTGATTTACCGGATAAAGAGGGTATGGCCGTAAAAGGGTATGTTCATGATAGTGAAAAACCGCTTTCCGGGGTATTGGTGACAAATGGCTATAGTTTCGCTACTACCGATGAGAACGGAGCATATTATTTACCATCCGACGCAGACGCAGAATTTGTGTATTTGGTCACTCCTGCAGGATACAATGCTGACTGCCGGGACGGACTGACCCGTTTTTATCAAACGATCGATAAAAACGGCGGAATTTACCGGGCAGACTTTCAATTGACTTCTACAGGAGACGATACATATCATAAATTTCTGGTTTTAGGCGATCCCCAAATGCGCGATGATCATGATTATGGATTGTTTGAAGAACAGGCACTTCCTGATATAAAAGAGACAATAGCAAAACTTCAAAAGGAAGGCGATAATCCACATTTGTTGGTATTAGGTGATGTCTGTTTCAATACCTGGGGTACGTATCCTCGATATGAAAAATTCTGGAAGGATATCAACACTCCTTTATTCCATTGTCCCGGAAATCATGACAAACAGATTGTGCCCGATAAAAAACAGTCTACCAAAGACTATCAAGCTATATTCGGTCCGCTTTACTATGCTTTTAATAAAGGAAAAATCCATTACCTGATGCTGGACAATATAATGATTGCCGGCAGAGATGAAATTACGAACGGAATTTACGAAGAAGCTTTGGAATGGGTAAAAAAAGATTTGGAATACGTCTCCCACGGTACTACTGTGGTTGTCGGCCTACATCAGCCTGTTACATGGACGGTAGGTAGTAGAGCGGCATATAAACCGTTACTCGATTTACTAAGTAACTATAAAACACTTATACTTTCTGCCCACAAACATTATGGCAAAAACCTGGGTAACTATAACAGCCACATTGAAGAACGTATTCAGACAGCATTGTGTGGAGCTTACTGGTATGGAGATGTAGCTAAAGACGGGATTCCATTAGGATATTATATTTATGAAGCTGTCGGTGATTCACTTTGTTGGCAGTACAAACCTCTTGGCGAAACAACGGATAAAGCATTTAAAATACATCCTCCGGTAGTAGAGGGGAATAACCTGAGATTTGATATCAATGTATTTGATTATGATAATCATTGGAATGTTACTTGGAAACTGGACGGAGTAGATCAAGGTAAATTACCTAACATTGAAGACTATGACCCACATGCTTATAAATTGTATATAAACCACACCAAAACATGGTGTCGGCCAGTAAAAAGCACACATATATTTCGATGTACCGTACCAAAGACTGCCTTATATATAGAATGTAACGCAACCGACCGTTTCGGGCATACTTATTCACAAATTTACCGATTGCGGTTAGCTGATTTGCCTGATAAAGAAGGTATGGGTATAAAAGGATACGTTCTTAATGGTGAAGAAGCTGTACCTGGAGTGTTAGTAACCAATGGATATAGTTTCGCCACTACTGATGAAAATGGTGTTTACTATCTACCTTCCAACCCTGATGCCGAATTTGTCTATTTAGTGACTCCTGCGGGTTATAATGCAGGATGTAAAGACGGAATTACAAAGTTTTACCAACGAATAGATAAAAATACCGATGTATTCCAGGCTAATTTCGAACTGACCGCTACCGGTGATGATACGCATCATAAATTTCTGGTACTGGGTGACCCTCAAATGCGGGATAACCATGATTATGGGCTATTTGAACGGAAAGCACTTCCCGATATAAAAGATATGGTCGGCTCCATAAAAGAAGAAGGACTCAATAACCACATAATTGTTTTAGGAGACATTTGTTTCAACACATGGAACAGCTACCCCCGTTATTCAAAGTATTGGAAAGATATCAACACTCCTTTGTACCACTGTCCGGGAAATCATGACAAACATATCGTAACTGATAAAACAGCATCCACATTGGAGTACTGTACAGCATTCGGCCCTCTCTACTATTCTTTCAACAAAGGAAGAATTCATTATTTGATGCTTGACAATATAAAAATAACAGCTACGGATAAATATACAACAGCACTTTATCCTGAAGCCTTGGAATGGGTGAAAAAAGATTTATCGTACGTACCTCATGGTACAACTGTAGTCGTGGCCACACACCAACCTCTCACATGGACTTCGGAAAGTCGTACAGCCAATAAAACATTACTTGATTTATTGAGTAATTACAAAACACTTATCCTCTCCGCTCATAAACATTACGGACGCAATCTGGGTAAATACAATGAAAATATAGAAGAACGTATCCAGACGGCATTGTGTGGAGCCTATTGGTATGGTAATGTAGCCAAAGACGGTATTCCATTGGGATATTATGTTTACGAAGCAGTTGGAGATTCACTTTGCTGGCAATTCAAGGCTCTCGGACAATCAACTGATTATCAGTTTAAAGTATATGATCCAGTGCCGTTTGGAAATAATCTGAAATTCGATATTAACATATTCGATTATGATAGTAACTGGAATGTAACATGGAAACTCGATGGGGTAGACAAAGGCAAAATGTTTAGTTACGAAGCATATGACCCATACGCTTACGAGCTTTATAATAACCATGAAAAAACATGGTGCCGACCGGTAAAAACGACTCATATGTTTTATTGCACAATACCTGTTACCACCCGGTCGATGGAATGTAACATAACCGATCGCTTCGGGCGTACTTTTTCAAAAACGTATATAATGACACCTTCCGGAATAAAAGATATGCATAAAGACAATGTGAATGTCTATCCCAATCCGGTATCCGATTATGTAATAATAGAAGCAAATACCGATATCAAACGGATTGATTTATTCAATATCAATGGGAAGTTGGTAAGCCAAATAGAAAATACCGGATTCGTCAATATGTCTTCACTGCCCTCCGGACATTACATCGCCCTTATATCACTCGATGATAACAGATTAGTATATAAACGAATCATAAAAAGATAATAAGACTTAATACAGAAAGTGAAAATGACCTATTAACATTTTAATATTAAAACCATCATTCATATACATGAATAGATTGCACCAATGATAACGTTGAAACCGTGAAACGACTCTGAACAGGAAAATACAGAAATGGAGCTCCGTATCTCAATACAATAGTTTTCCCGATTTATGAGAAGTGGCACAATTATTAATTATTAAATAATTTATATTATGAAACACTTGATTACTTTTAGCTTGTTGGCAGCTCTGTCAGTCGGAGCATTTGCAGATGAGGTCACTTTACCTCAGGGTATGATTCCGATACTGCCATCAGGTACACAAATCACTTCCTCTTATTTGGATCAGAATGTAATGAGTATTACAAAAGACGAGAAACCGTTTGTAGTGGCCGAAAATAACCTGATGTTCTTTACGGCAACCAATGCTGAATCTGGTGATGAATTATGGGTAAGCGACGGTACTGTGCCCGGAACTCGTATAGTTAAAGATATCGTCCCCGGTAGTGAAGGGTCCGATCCGAAATGGCTGACTGTCGTTGGAAACTTAGTTTATTTTAGTGCAACGACTCCTGATAAGGGAGCTGAATTATGGGTGACAGACGGTACTTCCGAAGGTACTCGCATGATAAAAGACATCTATGAGGGAGAAACGGGTTCTGCACCGCAAGGATTGACTAATTTTTATGGTAAACTACTCTTTTTTGCTATGGACGAGGAAAGTGAAGCTTTGCCCATTCGTAATGCTGAGGTTCCTGAAAAGTGGTTGTGGATAAGTGACGGAACCGAAGAAGGAACAAAACGGATTGCCGATACACCTACCCGTCTGGATAATGTGGATGGCACTTGCGGTTATATAGTAACGGCAAATAAAAAAGGGTTGTTTATAGGATACGATCCGGAAAATAATGAAACTCTATGGGCCACAGACGGTACTTCTCAAGGTACAGCTCCTTTATTGAATATTAATCCTAAGCCAGATGATGGAAATCCATTTCTGACAGGAGCTGCAAAAATTGATCACATGGTCTCAATTGATGACCGTATTGTTGCTTTCCGGGCAATTGTGACTGCCGAACTGTACGGAGAGGATAAAGGGGTCGAAATGTGGATATCAGACGGTACTGCTGCCGGTACAAAATGGATTGGTATTGATATAAACAAAGTGGAAAAAAGCGGTAATCCGGGAACTTCTGACTTTCGCCAGACTTATGCATTCGGAAATCGTCTTTATTTCCGGGCAACAGATGGTATATACGGTTGTGAGGCCTGGTGTTATGACATTGACCAACCGATTGTCGAGGGGGTAAATCCACGATTGGTAAAAGATGTTGCTCATGATAAAGGTAAAGTATCTTATAATGCTCACCCTTCTTGTTTCTACCAATATCAGGGATATATTTATACAGCAACTAATTACACTTATGAAAAAGATGATCCGGAGAATCCGAGGCAAAAGATTAGTTGGGGCTCCGGATACCACTCTTTGGCACGTTTTAATGAAAATGATTTTGACGAATATGAAGGTTGCTACTATTGGTGTGGATTTGAAATCGGTCCTAACAAGGTTTCGGAGTGGTGTCATCAGTTTACTACAGTGAAAGATATTATGTTCTGGTCTTGTCAGGATATGGATAACAACATTGAACTTTGGAAACTTGAAGGTACAAATGGAATACCCACCAAAGTGATCGATTTTCCAGATAACGGACAAGTTTTTAAAACCCGCAATGTAAACGGAGTACTCTTTTTCATGAGTAACGGGCAAAAACAACTTTACCGCTATAATGTGGATGGCTCTACCGACTATGACCCGGTTATTACGGGAATCGAAGAAAAGACAACCACACGTTTCAGTGTGTATCCCAATCCGGTAGTGGACTTTATTACTATCGAAAGTGATAAGAAAATTACCAATGTATCGGTAACTAACCTCATGGGTAACCTGTTGATTTTACAAGATAATACAAAAACTATAGATGCCAGAAATCTGAATACCGGCATTTATATACTGACTGTTACATTTGCCGACGGCAGTAACTCTGTTCAGAAAATAATAAAAAAATAATATTTTCTAAAATCTGATAGTTTCGCGGGCCATCTAAAAATATCCCGCGGAACTACCAGAAAAGAAAATATTATCGGCAAATTGCTACATTCTGCTTTGAACAATAATAAAAAAGATCAAAATATGCATGGATTATTCAATCGATTCCTCATTATAATCATATCGGTTTTGACCGGAACCTCTCAGCTTTGTGCACAAAGTATTACCGGTATTGTATATGATGCCCATTCAAATGAACCACTTATTGGTGCAACGGTGATGATAAAAGGAGAACAAGGAGGTACTATTACTGACATTCAGGGGAAGTTCTCTATAGCAACAGAAGCCCAGTCCGGTGTGATCGAAGTTAGTTATATCGGTTACATTCCCCAAAAACAGCCCTTCAAAAAAGGCGAATCTATAATTATAAACTTAGTAGAAGATAACCGGCAACTTGATGAAGTGGTCGTCATTGGTTATGGTGTACAAAGAAAAAGTGATCTGACAGGTTCGGTTGCCTCTATCAATTCCAAAGAACTGGCATCGACTCCAACAACCAGTGTCGTACAAGCTTTACAAGGTAAGGCAGCCGGTGTAGAGGTAGTACAGAATTCAGGAGCTCCCGGATCATCGACATCCATTCGAATTCGTGGAATGGGAACAATCAATGACAGTGATCCACTTTATGTTGTTGACGGGATGCCAATGGACGATATTAACTATCTGGCTTCTGAAGACATAGTAAATATCGAAATTCTGAAAGATGCGGCATCAGCAGCGATTTATGGTTCGAGAGCAGCCAATGGAGTGGTACTTATCACGACTAAATCGGGGATAGACAGCAAGAAAAAATTAAACATATCAGTTAATGCTTCAGTAGGTATACAAGACATATATAATAAACCTGATATTCTGTCCAAATCAGATTATGCCAAATTTAGTGATTATGTGCAAAATGCACCGAATTATACAGTTATCAGCACGGATGGTTCTATGAATTTTACCGATAATGCTCTTACTGAGATATCAGAGGGTAACGATTGGTGGGATTTGGCTACCAGAACCGGTATTCAATCGAAACTCGGAGTAGCCTTGTCGGGTGGAGACAAACAACTTAATTATTATGTAAGTGCCAATCTCCTGGATTCAAAAGGTATTATAGACAAATCAGGATACCAGCGGATGTCATTTACCGCCAAAATCAATACGAAACTAGCAAAAAATCTTCAAATGGGAGCTAATATCACTTATTCCCATGAGGATCGGAATATTGTGAGTGAAGGAACCCGGGGTGTTGTTAAATCGGCTATTACTTATAATCCGTTACAACCGGTTTTGGACATGAACGATACTTATACATGGCTTAGTCCTGTCGAAAATTTACGGCGGCTCAGTTATGGACAAGGCATTAATAATTTTATAGGGCAATTGAAGCTCGATTGGGATATTGTCAAAGCCTTGAAATTTTCCACGCGAGCCAGTTATGCAACTTACAATTCGGATGTAGACCGTATGCAACGCCATAATGCGAGTGAAAAAATTATCAATGACAATTATTATACAATTATCAAAAATCCGGTTACTACTCAGAATTTCAGTTGGGATAATATTCTTACCTGGATTCCCCGTTTGAATGAAAAACATAATCTCAACATTATGGTTGGCCAGACAATGGAAGTCTATGACAAAAATGTGCTTAATTCTACAGGTAAAGGATACGGTGGCTATGATAAAGAATTTAATTCATTGGGATTCGCAGCATTTGATCAATCGTCCAATAGCTATAACAACGGATATACATCTCTTGGGTTACTTGGACGTGTCAGCTACAGTTTTCTGAATCGTTATCTGTTGCAAACTAACTTCAGAGCTGATGCATCATCCCGTTTTTCCAAAAAAAATCGCTGGGGATACTTCCCGAGTGTTTCGGTAGGATGGAAATTGAATGAAGAACCATGGCTTCGCGAACAGTCGTGGTTATCATTACTCAAAATCCGTGCCGGTTGGGGGCAATTAGGAAACAATCGCATCAAGAATCTGGCACGGTTAACTTTGATTTCATATGATAACGAGGATTATATTTATGGAGTCGGAACTCCGACAGTAAAACCCGGATATGCCATTACCACTTATGGTAATCCTGATATTAAATGGGAGCGTACGGAGTCGACTACGGTCGGACTTGATCTCAATATGTTCAATAACCGCTTTACCGCTTCAATCGAGTATTTCGTAAAAGATACGAAGGATATGTTATTGGAAGTACCTTTGGTATATAGTGCAGGTTGGGCCGATACCCCCTATCAAAATGCCGGTAGTATCCGTAATAAAGGATTTGAGGTACAAGTTGGCTGGCGTGATCAGATAGGCAATTTCGGATATGGTATCAGTGGTAATCTTACCAAAGTAAACAATAAAGTTACTTCGTTGGGACAATACGGTGAACCTGTACTGGGAGGTAATTTGTCTACTCCTAATAAATTAGGATATGTAACCCGTACGGTACTCAATGCACCTATCGGCACGTATTATGGCTATCGAAACGCAGGCATCATGCAAGAATCGAACTTTGATGCCAACGGAAAACCACTTATTCCTGTCATAGCATCATCGTATGCCTATAATCCCGGTGATAGAAAATATGTGGATATTAATGGAGATGGTGTTATCGATGATAATGATAAGACGATTATAGGTAATCCGCATCCCGACTTTTTCTATGCTTTCAATATCAATTTGAACTATAAGAATTTTGATTTACAGATGTTTTTCCAAGGGGTACAAGGAAATGAAGTTTTCAATGTCTCAAAGTATTTTCTCTATTCGAATGTAACTTACAATGGTTCATGGACATCAAATTTCGATTATTCCAACGTTGCATCGGACTATATCAGCCGGGTATACCGACCTGAGAAATCATCAGATTATCGCAGTTTCTACGGACCGAATGTAAATGGAGATGTACCAGCTCCCACAAGTGTGAGCTCTCGCGGTGCGGACAACTTTGCTGCATCCGATTGGTACATTGAAGACGGTTCATATTTACGACTCAAACAGCTACAGCTTAATTATACATTCCCCAAAAGTATCTTTAAGAAAGCGAACATTCAATCGCTCAAGGTATATGCATCAGTATCCAATTTATTTACATTGACCCACTACAGCGGTCTTGATCCCGAAGTGGGTAAAAGTATAGGTGATGAAGCGAACACTTCTATTGGAATTGATCAGGGTACATATCCTCAAGCCCGTACATTTATGTTTGGAGTAATATTTGATTTTTAAATAATTGACCATGAAGAAAAGAGATTTCATATTCATATTAATGTCGTTGCTGGTTTTATCGTCGTGCGATGACTACTTCGAGCCCGATTATACGGGTGGCATTACCGAAGAAAGGCTTTATGATAACATGAATGCCCTCAGGATGGGATTGAGTACTGTTTATAACGTAGTGCAAAGCCGGGATTACGAATTGAGCGAATTGTTATTCGGAGAATGTGTAAGTGATGATGCCTGGACACATCAGGATGTAGCGTCCGGTCAGATACCCGATGTTCTTAATTTCACTTTCGATACTCAGAATTCATACATTCTGAGTCGGTATCAGACAAACTACCTCGGAATTAATAAAGCGAATCAGGTAATTCGTTCGGCCAAAAATGTACTGTTTAAAGATAACGGTGGAACAAAGAAGGAAATTCGTGAAGTGTGTGGTCAGGCTAAAGTACTTCGTGCTTTGTTCTACTTCAATCTTGTCAAAACCTTCGGAGGGGTATCGATTCAGCCAGAACAGCAGGAACTGACGAAACTTATCGTACCCCGGTCTACCGTTGAAGAGACTTATGCTTATATCGAAAAGGATCTTCGTGAATCTTTACTGCTTTTGCACAAGGGACGTTATCAAGCTACAGAAACCGGCCAAATTGGAATTGGCGGTGGTTTGGGTTTATTGATGAAAGTTCTTCTTTACCAAGCTTCTCCCGGAACTGATATTCCGCAGAAAATAAAAGACCAAAAATGGAAAGAAGCCCTTGAAATAGGACGTTATTTTATTGAAGGTAAAGATATCTCCATTAACAGTCTGCTTAAATTTGATGAAAGATATACGGATGAGTCGTGGGAAGAACTAACTGAACGTCTTTTCATAGATCCAATATACACCAAAGAAAGTATAATGGCCGGATCGGATGTTGTAAACCTTCACAGACTCGATGCTTTCGATAATATATTTCGTTTGGCCGGGGAATTCTCAATCGAATCACTGATAGAGATTAACCATTTTGATTTTGCCGGACTTGCTTCTTCGATAAATGAGAGTTATGATCTTATGAACTGCTACATACATCAGAATGAGTCGGGAGCCACTGTGTCGCCAGTCGCCACAAAAGATCTTTATAACACTATGGCAAACGATCCCCGATTGATGTATACAATTACGGGACGAATCTATAATGAATATTTTACTCAAGAAGGTACTATATCTCTTAAAAGTCATGATGCGGCAGAAGGCTACCTGTTTATCAAATATTTCCTCTTTCCCAGTGAAGGTTCCGAAGCAGGCCGTAACTATAGGTTGATGCGTTACGCAGAAGCTCTCCTTATCTACGCTGAAATATTACTTGAAAATAACGAACCTAAAAAAGCGATTGATTATGTCAATCTCGTTCGCGCCCGTGCCCGTAAATTGATTGATCCGTCAAATCCGAATGCCAAATATAATCCGGTAAAATCGACTAATTTTAAGGATGTGTCGTATGCACCGTATGATATAGCCCGGGCTGCTATTTTAAAAGAAAAACGAATCGAGATGGCCGGCGAGAGTGATCGTTGGTTTGAAGTCTGCCGTTTGGGACAAGCCTACGAACGCCAACAATATCTCTATCGTAATCTGCCTAATGAATCGAGTGGTAAAGTTCGTCAAAGAGGTAAGTTTTTCAAAAAGGGAATCAATGAATTATATCCGATTCCTTATAAAGAAGTGTTTATCTCAAATGGAGTTATTAAGCAAAACTTTGGATACTAATACATAATGACTATGATGAATAAAATTAAGTATATAATAATGCTTTACACGGTTATCTGCTTGGGAGCATGTAACGGCGATGCTTATCTTGAAGAATTGTATATTGCTCCCGAGGCCTCTTTTTCGATGGAAAAGTCGGAATATCAAGTATTGGAAGTGGTTCGCTTTGCCAATACGGGTAGAGGAACCTCTTTCGTTGTGTGGCCTGGCAATACAGGACATTGTTATGGAGTACAGGGAGACACCGGATTTGCAACGGGTAGTGATGGTATATTTTCCTATTCATATGATGAACCGGGTGAGTATGAGGTTGTATGGATAGCATCCTCAATCAATGAAAACAAGGATATCGTACTTGAAAAAACATCCCGCAAAATTAAAATAGTAGATAATAACAGCGGGCTTGACAAGTTCATTATCGGCAATATTTGTAAGATGCCCGAATATGCCGGGAACGTTTACTATAATTCGACCGGTGAATTTGTCTCATCGGATACGATTATGTGTCCGGTTTTATGGGCTGCATGGAAAGATGCAAAGGTCAATACGATAAAAGCCAAACAGCTGATCACATTCGAATTAACCTCTTCGACCTCAAAGATGTCATGGTATGACAAAACGGAAGGTATCAATCGGGAAATCAAATCGGGAATATCGACATCACGTATCATCAACTTTATAGAGAATGATAAATTAGCTATCCAGAAATTCACAGTAGAGACTTCGTCGGGGTATAGTAAAAGTTATTATGTGGCACCGGTAATGATTCCAGCATTCACCTCATTCTCTGTGGGAGGAGTTGAAGCTACGATATCCCGTGACGTATCATTCTATAATCGTTATGACGTGATTGTTACACCTTCTGAAGCTGCGGATATGACTCAAGCCATACCTGAATTTGTGATAATGAATGATGATAAAAATCTATTGGACGGTACAAATTGTAAAGTGACCGTCAATGGAGTGTTACAAACGAGTGGGGTGTCAACAGTAGATCTATCGAAAGGCAGTGTTATTTATGACATTGAATATCGGATGTTGGGAACGGATAACGAATTACTTATCCAACGCTCTCAAATGTATGTCCGGATAGCGAAATAGACTTTTAATTATTATTCATTATATGTACCGGATACTTCAGATAAAACATCCGGTACATATTCCATCCAA
>OATJ01001015.1_pt1 | contig 12519 bp, 6 predicted proteins | sample 1516661 | NCBI WGS metagenome assembly OATJ01 (sample SAMEA2579951, study PRJEB22360) | human gut metagenome
AATACCTGGTTGTTGATCAAAGTACAGGATCGCTATATTATCTATACAAAAGATTTAAAATTCGAAGACCAGATCCTGTACCTTCCGGTTTATATGACCATGATGCTCTAACGATCAGACTTCTGAATCTACGTGAATATTGCGATGCGTTTTCCACCATGAGTCCTGTGTCAGCAGCGTGATATTTACCTTTAACATTTTTGTTTATCGCAGACCCGAAAGCGATGTATCCGGGGCTGGTATTTCTTGCATCTTTTGTGGGTGGACTATATAATATTCTTAAGAATTGTTTCTAAAATGCGATATGAGTAATAGGCAGAAAGAGGTGGGTTGTATGGGAAGATTTGTAAATCCAGACAACAGTGCGTTTCAGGTTATCCTGAATTCAGATATATATGTAGATAAAACTGAACTACTTGCGTATACCAACAAGGCGCTGAATACGGACCGCGCAATGATCTGCAACAGCAGACCGCGACGCTTCGGAAAATCGATTACTGCCAATATGCTCACTGCGTATTACAGTAGAGGCTGCGATTCAGATGCTATGTTTGCCGATTTAGCCATCAGCAAGACTGAGAGTTATAAAAAGCATCTGAATAAGTACGATGTGATTCATCTTGATATTCAGTGGTGTAGTATGGACGCAGGTTCTACAAAGCAGACCGTGACTTATATAAATACCAATGTTATCAGGGAATTAAAAGAAATGTATCCCGATTATATTCCTGATTCTGTAACAACTGTTTATGGTGCGTTATCTTATATTAACAGCTGTTCAGGGAAGAAATTTATTGTTATCATTGATGAATGGGACGTCCTGATTCGAGATGAATCTTCTGATCTCGTGGTCCAGGAAGAATATATCAATTTCCTTCGTGGGATGTTCAAAGGAAATGAGCCAACTAAATTCTTGCATTTAGCATTTTTGACCGGAATTCTTCCGATCAAGAAAGTAAAGACGCAGTCGGCATTAAATAATTTCGATGAATTTACAATGCTGGATGCAAAAGTATTCGCTCCATATATCGGGTTCACTGAAAATGAAGTGAGGAAACTTTGTGTAGAATATAACAAAGATTTTTCTGAAGTAAAACGCTGGTATGATGGCTATCTTCTGTCTGGGACGCAAATCTACAATCCTAAGGCTGTTGTCAGCGTGATGACATGGGGAGATTTTCAGAGTTATTGGTCAAAAACCGGCACTTATGAATCGATTGTACCGCTTATCAATATGAACTTTGATGGTTTGAAAACAGCTATGATCGACATGGTTGCAGGCAGCCCAGTAAAGGTGAAGACCGCAACGTACCAGAACGATATGGTGACGTTTAAAAATAAAGATGATATATTGACGTTGCTGATTCACTTGGGGTATGTGGCTTATGATTCGGTGAACAGAACGGCATTTGTGCCGAATGAGGAAATCCGGCAGGAACTGATCGACGCTGTTGAAGACCGCCAATGGAATGAGTTTACAGAGCTGCAATTAAAGTCTGAGGAGCTTCTCCGAGCAACCTGGGATGCTGATTGTGAAACGGTTGCTCAAATGATCGAGTATTTTCATTCCGAATATACATCCGCGATAACCTACAATAATGAGAATTCTTTGAGCAGTGTGCTGAGCATCGCATATTTAGGTGCATTACAGTATTACTTTAAGCCAATTCGCGAAATGCCGACTGGCCGGGGATTTGCGGATTTGGTGTTTATTCCAAAGAAAGAATTTCCGGATGTACCAGCAATGATTCTCGAACTGAAGTGGAACCAAGCAGCCGAGACAGCCTTGAGACAGATTAAAGAAAAGAAGTATGACTCTATATTAGATTCTTATCATGGAAATGTTCTTCTTGTTAGAATTAACTACGATAAGAAGAGTAAATCTCATGATTGCATAATCGAACAACTGGTAAAATAGCCAAATTTAAATCGAGCCCACGGTATAGTAGAGGGCTCGATTTTATTTTGACTTTATACGTCTGTTTTAGTTCTAAGCTTTTTGTTTCCAAACCGTGAGATCCGTTAATTCCAATCGGTGAGATTTTTACAATATAACCCGTGAAATTGTATGTGCTATCAAATGCGCTGTCGAGAACAAAATGAGGCTCTGCTTTTCATAAAAATCATTTCTTCTTTACAACGCAGCGTTTTTTAAAGAAAGCGATTCCATAACAAAGAATCTCATCATAATCATCTGCATAATCATCTGCATATTCCTCTGCATACATCCGGTCATTGATCTGATTGAGTGCACGATCACATTCAGACAGCAGAAGTTCCTGGTTCCTGGAATACTTCGCTTCAAAGATTGCAACGCGGCTGTTGGCCTCATCATAAATAACAACATCGCTTCGCCCTTCGCCATGCTCTTTGTTTGAATCAACTGTATACCCGGCCCCTGCAAAGATTCCGGCCAGAAATGCATGATAGAAATCTTCTCTGTAGCCGTGATAACTGATCGTTTTCCTAAGAAGTTTCGTCATCTCTTCTGTGACAGCATCAGCATCGCCCGTCCACACAGCATTGAACAACCGGCTGCGGTTCCAGCCTTTGGCTGTATCGTCAAACCATTTCATGATCGTTGTTTCAAATATTTCACGGATCTCTTCATTCGGAATCATAAGTGCGGACGTTCCCTCAGGAATATCTCCTGCAATAGCCTCATCGCGTACACTCGTTAAATATCCTGTCAAATAAAGGACACTCCAGAGATTGTCCTCCGAAGAATGCAGATAATCATACGTGAGCATATCATCCACGCGCTGAATAATGTAACCACCAGAAAGAAGGCTCTCCAGCTTTCTTGTAATATTGCCGCCCGCGAAATCAATAAATGAGCGGATAATCGCGTTATCACTGGTGTTTTTCCAATAGCTGGACGGTCTTGCGCTTGGATCAATTTTAAGATCCCGGATATAATTCATAACATCCCATGGGCAATATACGTCGAAGTCACCGAAATGATATCCGTCATACCAGGATTTTATTAGTGTCTTGTTGCGCTCAAAATGAAAATCTGACAGGATTTGGTCCACATCCGCCTGAGTAAATCCGAAGTATTCATTCAAATGCGTGGATTGAATTGTATCCGAAACCAGGTTGTTGGTACCGGTGAAAATACTTTCTTTTGCTATTTTCAGGCAGCCGGTAATTACCGCCAGACGCAAAGATGGATTGTCCTTCAGCACGGTGCTGAGCATAGGCCTCATGATTTCAAGCATAGCATCATAATAACCATTTGAACTTGCCTTTGCGACCGGAACATCATATTCGTCTAACAGGATGATTACAGGTTTTTTATAATAGCTATACAGCATTTTCGTCAAAATAAGCAAAGCACCTTGAATATCCGTGAGTGAGGCCGTCTGCTGCTGTAAACGCTGGAAGATTTCCTTTTGAGCAGATGGAATGTCTGGATCATCCAACAGGAACTTATAATTGTCATAAAGCTGCGCGATGACAAATCTTAAAAGATTAAACGCATTCTCGAATGACGTACCCCCTATATCCTTAAAAGATAAAAAAATAGTTGGATACTGGTTCATCCAGTCTGCACACAGTGCCTGGTTCCCGGAAATTTCTAATCCTTTAAATAGCTGTCTGCTGTCCTGTGAAATATCAAAAAAGTTTGCCAGCATGCTCATTCCCAAAGTCTTTCCAAAGCGCCGTGGCCGTGTGATCAAGGTAACCTGCGCAGGTGTATTTTCTAAAAGAGTAGATATAAGTCCGCTTTTGTCAATGTAGTAATAATTCTCTTCTCTGATCCTTCTAAAATCTGAAATCCCGACGGGAATATTCATATTGGACATTTACATCCTCCTCTCAGCAATCGCACGTATTTAAGAATATTATATAGTCTGCCCCCAAAAGATGCAAGAAATAACGGTCGAAATACCCCGTTTCCGAACCCACGATAATTTTACTTATCGGACGTATAATGGCTTCGTAATGCAATTAGGAATTTCAAAAAGCATTTCAAAAAAACAAAAGGAGAGTGCATTAATTATGAGAAAGCAGACTAAAATTGCTGCAGTAGTATCCGCAGCAGCTCTGTTAGCATTAGGCGCTTCCATGACATCTTTCGCAGCTTCCAAGGGAACCTGGATGATGGTTGATGGCGAGTGGCAGTGCTACGGCAAAAACGGTGACGCATACGAGAACACATTCTGCTCCAGCAATGGTAAAGAGTACTACGTAGGTGAGGATGGACAGCTTGTTCGTTCCAGCTGGGTTGAGTACGACAGCAGCTACTACTTCGTAAACAGCAGCGGTGCAAAGATTACAAACGACTGGAGATTAACAACTCCGTACGATGATGACAGCGCTGATGAGGATGAGTACTGGTACTACTTAAAGAAAACAACCGGTAAGCCGGCAACAGGCAAACAGTCCAACATCAACGGTCAGATCTACCTCTTCAATAATGAAGGTCAGATGCAGCATGGTTGGGTAGCTGCTACAGATACGAACGGCGCTAAGTTTGTTCAGCTCGATAAAGAAGATGATGAGAAGTCTATGAGCGCAGCAGGAAATGCAGCTGTTTACTACTGCGGCGATGAGGACGACGGACACGCTAAGAAGAATAAGTGGACAAAGACATGGCCTCCGGACAACACATCTGAAGAGGATGATGACAAAGAGTGGTTCTGGTTCGATAAGGACGGTGTACTCTTCAGAAGCGGAGAAAACAAAGGTTCTGCAACAGCATCTGACGCTTGGAAGTACAAACTTGATGAGGGTACTCTTAAGAAAGACACTAATGAATCCACAGGTGTTATCTCCAAGAAGAAAGTTAGCTCCAAGGATTACTGGTCCACAAAGGATGGCGTAATGCTTTCTAAGTTCTACTTAATCAACGATGCTATGTACTACTTCGGTGGATCCGATGATGGTTCCATGAAGACTGGTTCTCAGTCCATTAAGGACAATACTGGTGATACTTATAAGTTCTACTTCTATACAAAAGATCAGGCTGCATCTTACAAGACTCCGGATGGTAAGCACGGTCTTAGCAAGGGCGCTGGTGTAGTTGGTAATCAGGGCAACAAGCTTTACTGGTATGGACTTCCGATTCAGGCTGATGATTACAAGTATCAGGTAGCAACAATTACGATTAATGGTACTGATTACAGCTTCATCGTTAACTCCAATGGTACAATCCAGCACTCTGCAAATACAGAGTATAAGGAAGACGGCGAAGTATTAGTTAAGACTGGCGCTTATACTCAGAAAGACAAAGATGGTAAGGACGTTGTTATTCCGACAACATTCGTAAAAGATGGTCAGGCTAAATATGCTATCGAAGATACAAAGACTATCAAGAAAGATGTTATCGATGTAAATCTTGGAAACTTCTTCCAGTAATATATTCAATAATATCTTGAATTAGAAATTCTAATTGCAAAACGATTTCAGGCAGGGATTATTTCCCTGCCTGATTTTGCTATATGAGTGCTAATTACACAATTCAGGCGAAGATTTTTCTCCATCTGTTTACGTTTATACAAAAATTACGCAAAAAATGGGCAGGAATCACTTCCTGCCCATCATGTTTGCAATTAGAATTTCTAATTTTAATCAATCGCTTGGATTACTTACCCTGAACGAAACCACTCATATCAATGTCAGCAACATTCTTAGATACAGTATCCCAGTTGTTAGCTTCATTGCTGATTGCATACTTGAACTGACCGTTTTCTACAAACTTAGTCTCTGTAGCTTTTCCAGATGCATCCTTAATACCTGTTGCGATTAATACATCGCCATCCTCTTTATACTCAGTGCTCTTGGAGTGCTGAATTGTACCATTGGAGTTAACGATGAAGCTGTAATCTACGCCATCTTTTGCGATTGTAGCTAACTGATATTTGTAATCATCAGCCTGAATAAGCATACCATAGTAGTAAAGCTTGTTGCTCTGGTTACCTACTACACCGGCACCCTTCTTGTATCCATAAGTATCTTTTGTATAGAAGTAGAACTTATAGGAATCACCAGTGTTGTCTTTTACTGTCTGAGAACCAGTCTTCATGGAACCATCATCAGATCCACCGAAGTAGTACATATTGTCATCAATCATGTAGAACTTAGCAAGCATAACACCATCCGGTCTGAACCAGTAATCCTTGGAGTTAACTTTCTTCTTCTCTACGCCAGTAATGCTATCGCCATCATAAACGAGGTCACCCTCTTCGAGTTTATACTTCTGAGCCTTAACAGTAGCGTCAGAACCGGATGCTCTGTAGAGTTTACCGTTCTTGTCAAACCAGAACCACTCTTTATCATCTTCCTCTTCTTCTGTATCGCTCGGAAGCCATGTCTTTAACCATTTATTCTTCTTTGCGTGTCCGTCATCCTCATCACCGCAGTAGTAAACTTCGCTGTCTGCATACTCGCTTAAGAGGATCATATCCTGCTCTTCATCTTCCTTGTCTAACTGAACAAAGTTCTTTGTGGAAGAATCAGAACGAGCTACCCAACCAGACTGCATCTGACCTTCCTCGTTGAAGAGGTAAATCTGACCATTGATGTTGGACTGCTTGCCTGTTGCCGGCTTACCGGTAGCTTTCTTTAAGTAGTACCAGTACTCGTCTGCATCTGCATCATCATCGTCTGTGCCCGGCTCTGTGTCTTTAACCCATGCACCCTCTACACGAGCACCTGTCTCGTCGCAGTAGAATGTGTGGTCTTTCTCATAACCAGTAGCTTCGTTAACGGATGTTGCGCTGTCACCAGTTGTTACCCAACCTGTGAGCATCTTTCCGTCTGTATCGAAGTAGTATGTTTTTCCCTTGTAAGTGATCTTCTCGTTCTCGGCTCTCTTACCGTTGGACTTGAAGTAGTACCACTCCTCGTCAGCTGTGTCATCATCGTACGGAGTTGTTAATCTCCAGTCGTTTGTGATCTTAGCACCGCTGCTGTTTACAAAATAGTAGGAACCATCGTAGTCAACCCACTCGGAACGAACGAGCTGTCCGTCGTCTCCTACGTAGTACTCTTTACCATTGCTGGAGCAGAATACGTTTGTATATGCGTCACCGTTTTTGTCGTAGCAATACCACTCGCCATCAACCATCATCCAGGTTCCCTTGGAAGCTGCGAAAGATGTCATGGAAGCGCCTAATGCTAACAGAGCTGCTGCGGATACTACTGCAGCAATTTTAGTCTGCTTTCTCATAATTAATGCACTCTCCTTTTGTTTTTTTGAAACGCTTTTTGAAATTCCTAATTGCATTACGAAGCCATTATACTTCCGATAAGTAAAATTATCAATAGTTTTTTTACAAAAAATGAAGATTTTTTAATAAAGGGAACTATCTTACTTCGCTTCCAGAAATACTCTGTACCTCGAATACACTGGTATTATAGTATATTTTCTTAAGAATTTCCATATCTTTTTTGTTTTTATTTTCTTACGAAACTCTTACACGAATGCTGTTTTTAGCTGATATTGTATATATATTAATACAATATGCCCATTTTTACACTTTGTGGCAGCTTTGTGGCAAGGATGTGTCATTACACAGCGTTCATTTTGATATGATTTTTAAGATATTTTGAACGTGATAATTCCATGTTCAAAATATCTTCTTGTATTATCAGAAGTACGTGTTATAATGTTCATATATATCTATTTATTTTTTCGTTTTGAACATGTTCATTTTTATCAGTTTCTTCCTTATTATTAAACAGTAATAATAAGCGATGCAAACATCTTTGATTCGGAGGACGACTATGGATCGTTTGGGATTACTCTGCAGGAATATTTATGAGAACAACAAGATGACACAGCGGGAGCTGGCGGCGGCGATGGATATTTCCCTTGGGACCTGCAACCATCTCGTGAAAGAAGGTCTGGACCAGGAGCTTTTTTCTTTTGATCCGGTGGACGGATCTTATTCCTTATTAAAAGGCGGTGTGGATCTTTTAAGAAATTACCGGATGGACAGCGCCGTGATCCTCGCGGCGGGATTCGGGTCCAGATTTGTACCGCTGACCTTCGAGACGCCGAAGGGACTTCTTGAGGTCTACGGCGAGCGTATGATCGAGCGGCAGATCAAGCAGCTGCATGAAGCGGGCATCACGGATATCACCATCGTTGTGGGATATCTGAAGGAGAAGTTCGAGTATCTGATCGACAAGTTCGGCGTGAAGCTTCTCTACAATCCGGAATATCACAATAAGAATACGCTGACGACACTCTACCGTGCCCGGGAGTGTTTTATCGGAAGGAACACTTATCTTCTCTCTTCCGACAACTGGATGCGCAACAATATGTACCACACCTACGAGTGCGGCGCATGGTACTCTTCTGTATATATGAAGGGCGAGACTTCCGAGTGGTGTCTTGAGACAAGCAAAAAGGGGCTGCTCACCGGCGTAAAGGTCGGCGGCGAGGACTCCTGGGTCATGTACGGACCGGTATTCTTCTCGAAGGAGTTTTCGGAAAAGTTCTTCCCGGTCCTCGAGGAGTATTATCATACTCCCGGAACGGAGCAGATGTACTGGGAGCAGGTTCTGGCGGACCTCTTAAACGGCGAGGTCGACAGTCATCTTCCCGGAAAGCACCATTTCCCGGTTCCGGAGATGTATATCAACAGGCAGCCGGACAACCAGGTATACGAGTTCGAGAATCTTGAGGAGCTCCGCCTCTTCGATGAGCGCTACCAGAACCATTCCGACAATATCGCCATGGAGCTGATCTCCGAGGTGCTGCAGGTTCCGGAGTCTGAGATCACGGGCATTAAATGCCTGAAGACCGGCATGACGAACAAGTCTTTCCTGTTTAAGGTTCACGGCAAGTCCTATATCTGCCGGATTCCTGGTCCTGGAACCGAGCTTCTAATCAACCGGAAGCAGGAAAAGGCGGTCTATGACGCAGTACAGGATTACGGCATCACCGAACATGTTGTATACATGAACGGGGAGACCGGCTACAAGATTTCCGAGTATTATGAGGGGGCGCGCAACAGCGATCCGCGCGATTGGGATGATGTGGCACGGTGCATGGCACTTGTGGAGAAGCTCCATGATTTGAAGCTCCATGTGGACCATTCTTTTGATATCCGGGAGCGGATCGGCTTCTATGAGGCGCTGTGCCGCGGATATGAGAAGAAGCTTTTTGAGGATTATCCGGAAGTGAAGTCCCATATGACCACGCTGCTTGACCGCCTCGACCGTCTGAACCGGCCGAAGGTCCTGTCCCATATCGACAGCGTGTGCGACAACTTCCTGTTCCTGCCGGACGGGGATCTCCGCCTGATCGACTGGGAGTACTCCGGCATGTGTGATCCGCTGATCGATGTGAGCATGTGCGCGATCTATTCCTATTATAATGATTTTGAGGTCGAGAAACTGATCAAGCTCTACCTGCACCGGGAGCCGACCTCCGAGGAGCGGTTCGTTTACTACGCTTATATTGCCCTCGGCGGATTCTTGTGGTGTTTGTGGGCGGTGTATAAGAGCAGTGTCGGCGAGGAGTTTGGCGATTATACGATCGTGATGTACCGGTATGCGAAACGGTTTTATAAGAAGATTATTACCTCGCCGGAATTTCTTGGAATCGGAGACGGCGGGACACTGAGATAACCGTACTGGCGGTCTGCGGCTTTCCTGGTGCGGCATTCGTAAGAACGCAGATCAGGGAACTGGTCCGGAAAAGCCGAATAATCGCCACATTTTCAATTGAATTTTTGCAAGACGTATGTGTATTTTTATGCTATACTGAAAATACGCAGATAACGTCCATAGAGTCCCGGGATGAAGCTGTGACAGAAATACAGTTATCCCGGGATCTTTTTTATAGCTGATCGACGGTTTCGGAAGTACAGCGCTGCCTGGTACCGGCAGTTACATCCGGCATCAGGTCTGTCAGCTTGCAAGATAAGAATTTTTATGTACAACATTTAAAGGGGGATTTCCATGAGACAAAAGAAACGGGCGGCGGCGCTTCTTTTAAGTGCCGTCATGGCTTTTTCCGCGGTGAGTCCGGCGGTTCCGGTATGGGCGGCTTCCTGGCAGAAGAACGCGTCCGGCTCCTATATTGGAAGTGATGGTTCCGTGCTCACCGGTATCCTGTCCCGGGGTGTCGATGTTTCCCAGTGGCAGCAGAATATCAACTGGTCCGCGGTCGCCGCTGATGATATCCAGTTTGCGATGATCGGAACGCGGTACAACAATGCGGTGGATCCGTATTTTGATACGAATGTGCGTGGGGCAGCGGCGGCGGGACTCCGCGTCGGTGTTTACCTTTATTCCTACGCGACGACTACAGCGATGGCGGAATCTGACGCGGATTTTGTCCTAAACCTTATCAAGGACTATCCAATCTCCTACCCGGTAGTTCTCGATGTGGAGGCGCAGGAAATGAACAGCCTGACTCCTGCACAGGTCTCTGATATTATCAACGCATTCTGTAAGAAGGTGGAGACGGCTGGATATTATCCGATGGTCTACACGAATGATTACTGGATCAGCAATAAGATCGACATGACGAAGGTCCACTATGACGTGTGGGTTGCCCGTTATGACTCGAAGCCGACTTACCAGGGTGCGGCAATGTGGCAGGCGTCGAACCAGGGAACGGTAAATGGTATCAACGGAAATGTGGATATCAACTTTACCTTTAAGGATCTGAGCAGCAAGCTTCCGGCGAACCGGTGGCGGCTGATCGGGGATAAATGGTATTATTATAAGAATTATGTAAAGCAGACGGGCTGGATCAATGACGGGCAGAGCTGGTATTATCTGAACGCGGACGGAACCCAGTTTAAGGGATGGCTGCTTCTCGACAACCAGTACTACTACCTTCTCCCGACTACCGGACAGATGAAGACCGGATGGCTGAAGGCGGAGGACGCGTGGTATTACTTAAACTCCGACGGTACGATGGCGAAGGACTGGATTCAGGTTGATGGAACGTATTATTACCTGTTAAACGGTGCGATGGTGACCGGATGGCTGCGGATCGGAAACGATTATTACTATATGCGCGGCAACGGCTCTATGGTGACCGGATGGCGGAAGATGGACGGGAAGTATTACTACTTTAACAGCGACGGTAAGCTTGTCCGCGGATGGGCGGATATTGATGGAAAGCGGTATTTCCTCCAGCAGGATGGAACGATGCTGACGGGTTGGCAGACGATCGACGGCCTGCTGTACTACTTTGACGCAAGCGGCGCGATGGCGGCTGGCTGGACGAAGCTTGACGGTTACTGGTATTACTTCAATAATGAAGGAAAGCTGATGACCGGCTGGATGCAGCTTGACGGAAAGTTCTACTACCTCCACACAGATGGGCGGATGGTCATCGGCTGGCAGAGCGACGGAACGAATAAGTATTATATGGACACCGTATCCGGTGTGATGGCGGTGGGCTGGAAGCAGATCGATAAAAGCTGGTATTATTTCAATCAGGCCGGACATATGATCACGGGCTGGCTGAATGACGGAGGAAAGTATTATTATCTGAACCCGGCGGATGGAAAGATGATCGCAAACGGGTCATTTGTTGTGAATAATGTGAATTATACGTTTAACCAGAGCGGTGTGTGCCTGAGTGAGACGTCCGCGATCGACGGCGGCTCGGCGGGAAGTGTTTATACGCCGGGAACGGCCGGGACTGTGGCGAACGGAAATTATATGGGTACTCCGGCGGCGGGGAATGCGCAGAATGGGATTACTACGGGTAATAGCGGAAGCGGAAATGCTGCGGCTGGATCTGCGCCGGGTGGTTCGACGACCACTGCGACCGGAGCCACGACTGCCAGATCTTCCCAGACGAATACGGGTATGTCGGCTGGGAATTACCAGACCGGTGGACCGGGAACTTCAAACAGTACATCTACTTCCACTTCCAACAGCGGAACAAGCACCTCCGGCAGTTACCAGACCGGCGGTCCGGGATACTCCAACAGCAGCAGCTCAGGTTCCGGAAGCTCCAGCTCTGGCTCTGCTTCAACTACAGTGCCGGGCGGCAATGCAGCAGGCAGCAATAACCATTATTATACAAACACCGGCAGCATGACCGGGCCGGGAAGCTCCAATACAAACTATAACTATAGTTCCGGTTCTTCCGGTACGGCTGCGCCTGGAAGTCCAGGTTCTTCTTTCTCATCGTCGAATCTGACTGAATATCAGACGGGTGGACCGAAGTAATTCAAATCACAGCTTATTAGTTTAGGACTTAAAGGATCATATACTGGCATTCGAGTCAATATATGATCCTTTTTGTTTCTATGTACCCGGCAGCTGCTTTGGGCAGGTTCCATAGATATCTTTTCCCATCTCCGATTTATTGCATATATGGTACTATCAAATTTCCAGTTAATCTTTCATTGACTTTTAAAATTATGAACATTATAATGTAGGTATCAATTGATACCTGTGTGGATTGGAGGACAACTGACTTGGCTGAAACTACTGCAGCAAGAATAGAAAGTGAATTAGATGTAAAATCGTAACTGTTCAGTAGGTCTGCGCACTTGCTGCGCTGACCGTAAGAAAACATAGGCTGGA
>OATJ01001028.1_pt1 | contig 12377 bp, 10 predicted proteins | sample 1516661 | NCBI WGS metagenome assembly OATJ01 (sample SAMEA2579951, study PRJEB22360) | human gut metagenome
GGATAAGCTGGTACTGTTCTTTTTTGGAAAAGGAAAAGGATATATCACAGACCAGAAAGGTGCGTATTCCATTGAAGAACTGTGTTTTTATGTGCCGGAATTTAATAAGACACCTTACACTGTCCATGCAACCGGGGATATGGAGTTTATGATGTGTGTCGTGGATATGAATCAATGGGATTGGAAGGTTTACAATGCCTCCCATGTCCGTCTCCCCTTTTTCCGCACAGTGAGTAAGTGCATTAAATACGATCAGGACTGTAAAGGACCCCATACCACTTCATGGTTTGTGCTGACCGGCCAGCAGCTGGGACGAATCATGGTGGGAGTAGTGCGCGCTGTCGGTGAGGGGACTACTGAGAAGGGACATCCCGCTGTGGAACAGTGGAATTACTGTGTTGGAGATTCTGACTTTGAGCTTACCGTAGACGAAGAAACCAGACCGCACAGGTCTGGAGAATGGAGCTATGTACCGGCTGGCCTGGACCATTCCCTGGTGGCAAAACCGGGCAAGGAGGTTTATTACGTTTGGTTTGAACATTTTACCAAGGAAAAGGATTTTATAGTAAAGCCTCTTCCGGAAAACTTCTAAGGAGGGTAAGAAAATGGAGAAGTATTATCTGGTAAAAGCTGAAGATATACCGCAGGCTTACAATGACAGCGGGTTTGCCATGAGCGAACTTCTGGCAGGCACATATGAAGGGGGAATCCGGAATTATAAATGCTTTCTGAAGGCGGGCTGTCAGGTCTCTCCGGAGCTTCGCAAAGAGGAGACGGTTCTTCTTATGTTCGGCAAAGGGACTGGTTACATCTATTCTAAAAATGAAATGCACAACATTACGGAATTATCGTTCTATGCGCCTGATTTTGACAAGGAGCCATACACCATTCATGCCATCCAGGACATGGAATTCATCTTAACCGTAGTGGAGATGAACCAGTGGGACAAGGAACTGTTTGAAGCAAGCCATGTCCGTCTTCCTTTTTTCCTGCAGGTCAGCGATGCGGTGAAATATGATCAGGACTGCAAGGGACCGCATACCACATCATGGCATATTTTAAGCCCTAAGATGCTGGGACGAATCATGGTAGGTGTTGTAAGAGCTGAGGGAGAGGGGACCACGGAAAAAGGACACCCCAAGGTGCATCAGTGGAATTACTGTGTGGGCAATTCTGATTTCAGCCTTACAGTGGATGACTGCCCGGCCGTAAATCACAGGGCGGGAGACTGGAGCTTTATCCCGGCTGGCCCGGACCATGCACTGGTGGCAGAGCAGGGGAAGGAAGTATACTATGTATGGTATGAACACTATACCAGGGAAAAGGATTTCTGCATAGCCCTTGCAAAGGGAGAAGAATTCGACGGCAAATATTAGGATTTACATAAAACCATATAAGGAGGATTTCTTGTCATGAAAAAGGAGTACGGGAAAAATTACTATGTTGTAAAGGCGGACCAGGTGGAAAGGCATTTTGATGACAACGGCTTTTCAAGGACTGAACTTCTTCCGGGGATTTATGACGGCGGAATCAGGAGCTATAAGTGTTTTCTGAAAGCTGGCTGTAAGGTTTCTCCGGAACTTTATAAGGACAAGGGCGTAGTTATCCTGTTTGGCCAGGGAAAGGGTGTACTGAAAGATAAGGATGGGGACCATGCCATTACGGAACTGGCATTTTATGTGCCTGATTTTGACATGGATACATATGAAATCAGGGCAGAAGAGGAGATGGAGTTCGTCGTTAATGTGATTGAGTTCAACCAGTGGGATTGGGAAGGATTTCACTCCTGGCATATCGGACTCCCGTATTTCAGGCTGCACAGCCAATGTGTGCCATATGTCCAGGACTGCAAAGGACCCAATACAGAAGCCAGAATGGTGCTGTGTCCCAAATGGTTTGGCCGCGTTTTGATGGGAACCACCAGAGCAGACGGAGAGGGAACTGTAGAGAAGGGACATCCTGCCGTACACCAGTGGAACTATTGTGTTGGCAATTCTGATTTTACCATGAGCGTTGGTTATAAAGATCAGAACAACATGGAAAATGTAAACCATAAGGCCGGTGACTGGAGTTTCATTCCGGCTGGCGCTGACCATGATTTGGTATCAGAGCCTGGCAAGGAAGTCTACTATGTTTGGTTCGAGCATTTTACAGACGAAAAGAAGTTCGCGAAACCGGAAAATTAATAAATGTGAAGGCAGGGATATGAAGCGGTATCAGTATCCCTGCCTTTTTTCTTTCCTTAATGCAGCCCTGTAATCGCCGGGGGTTGTATTTGTCAGCTTCTTAAACTGCTTTGCGAAATATTTCTCATCTTTAAAGCCTACGGCATAGGCAATATCCTGAATCTTAAGGGAAAAGTCACTTAGAAGCTCCCTGGCATGGCGTATCCGTATCTGGTTCAGGTAAGTCAGCATATTGACATGGAAGGTGCTGGTGAATTTACGGCTCATATAGTCCTTGTTGATATAAAACAGCTTGGCATATTCGGACTGGATAAAGGGTTTTGTGTAATTGAGTTCCATGTATTGGGCGATCTGGAGCATGATATCGCTGGTGGAACGGCTTTCCTTTAGTTCATCGCAAATGCGGTACAGGGAAGAAAACATGGCCTGTCTCAGCGCTTCTCTGGAGAACAGATAATTCTCATCCATAAGTTCCTCATAAACCAGGGGATTTTCTTCAGGTATATAAGTAAAGGCCGGGTTCTTCTTCCTGATTTTAGAAGTCCACTGTATGAGCAGTCCGTGGAATGTTTCAAGCACATAGTGAATCAGATAAAGGGGAATTTCCCTTACAGGAAGAACCTGCGCCATCCAGTCTGCGGCAGTGCCCTCAATCTCCTTTCTGTCTCCGATGAGCAGGGAGGAAAAATCTGGTCTTCCAGCTGGTGCAGTTGTTCTGTTTCCGGATAAAAGCGGAGTTTTTCCATGGAAGGCAGAGCTGCTATTGCTGTGGAGGCAGACGAAATATCACCGTAAAAGCAGAAGAACGCATTTTTTGCCTGGGTATACGAGTCAGAGAATCTGCCGGGAAACGGATGTTCCCGGCTGACACCCAGGTGGAAAGGATAGGCCGTATTCATAAAGAAGGACTGGGCTGTTTTTATAATGAACGTGGCGGTTATGTCTCCGGCTCCCAGCAGAAAAAACATGGTTTCTCCGGGATGATCCGGATTGGACAGGATAAAACCGTGCTCTGCCCCAAGGCTGCGGCGTACCTGCGATTCATAATCCTTAAGAAGGCAGGCGAATCCTGGGTTATGCATTGGAAAATAGCTGGTATCGTAATAAATGATTTTACATGTGTTAACCGATGAAAAGGATGCATCTGCCTGCAATAGTTCCTGGTAGGCTGTTTCCAGGCATCTTGAATCCAGCATTTTATAAAGCAGAACACCTGAATAAAAGGCGGATAGGGAGTGTACCTTTTCCTGCAGATGGCGGTGTCTCAGATTGGATTCGTGCTCATCCTTCCAGCTTTGGACGGCCTTGCCCACAGTGGATATTAAGGTGGCTGATTCCAGCGGCTTTAAAAGATAATCCATACAGCCTTTTGTCAGCATGGTGCGCACGTATTCAAAATCATTGTGGCCGGATACGGCAATGACTTTGATGGAAGGGTGGCATGTGGCGATGAAATCCATGATATCTATGCCATTTTTATCTTCCATCACAATATCGGTAATCACGATTTCGGGAACCTCCCGGGTTATGATATCTAACGCCTCCATGCCGTTTGAGGCAGTATAAATTTGGTCAATGCCAAATTCCTCCCAGGGGACCAGGAGGCGTATGGCCTGTATTACATGGTGTTCGTCATCAGAAATCAATACTTTCATGTTATACCCTCATTTGTATGTTCTGTACCAGTTATTGTTTTGTTCCACAATGTCTTGTGTGAAATGATGAGATGAACAGTGGTACCGCCCAGTTCATTGGCATATAATTCCATGGAGCATTCCTGACCAAAGTTTAACAGCAGGCGCAGCAGCACATTGGTCAGGCCGATATTGTTGGTTGCGTACAGGTTTTCTGCAGCATTCTTAATACTGAGGTCGGCATCCTGCCGTGTGGGTTTTTCACTGGAACCGTCAATTGAGGACAGGCGGTTGGGGGTAAGCAGCTTGTGGGTATACTCCTGCCTGAGCTTCATCAGCAGTTTGTTGATTTTGGCCAGCTTCTCAGGGGGAGGCGTACATCCATTGTCCACGATATATACATGGAGCAGTCTGTCCTCCTTCAGATGGGCCTGAACCAGGATGGTTCCTTTCTCACGCTTTAATAAATTGCCGTGCTTGAAGGAATTTTCAATCAATGGCTGCAAAATCATTTTTGGTACAATGATTTTCCTTACTGTTTCCTCCACTTCAAAAAATACAGACAGATAGTTTGTAAACCGCATTTTTTGAAGTTTTATATAGCGGTCAATGTGGGAGAGCTCTTCATTTATGGTTACAAGGGTATGCTTTGTGTCCATGGAGTACTGCATTAACTGCCCGAAGGAGGAAATGTAGTCATACTGTTCCTGATCGTTATGCTCCAGAGACTTGGTGGCCAGGCACTGAAGGGTATTGTATATGAAATGCGGGTTAACCTGGGCTTCCAGCATCTTAAGCTCAGTGGTTCGGTTGATGATTTCCAGTTCATACTGCCGTATGACAAAGTTATTGATTGTATCCATCATTTCTTCCAGGGAGCGGAAAAGAATACCTATCTCATCTTCTGACCTGTAAGTTACATATTCAGACAATCTGGAATTCAGATTCTGGGTGTGGGTGTTTATGTGGTTTAAGAAGGTGGTGGCCTTTTTGAGCGGATTTGTGTAGTGCAGGATGGAATAACCGTTAATCAGTATAGTAATTAACAGACAGATACTAAATGTTAAAAGCAGGGTAGCCAGCTGATTGTTGGAGCTCTGATAGATAGTGTGCTTTGGTATGGATTTTAGCATATACCACTGGTAAGAATCACCTGGAAGTTTCTGGCAGATTCTAAGAGCATCACTGGATGTTTTGCTGACAAACAGGTCGTCATCTTCTGCGGCCTGCCCAATCAGGCTCTGTATCCATGGTTCGGATGTCATGGTTCCGATAGCAGAAGGATCCGAGGCAAAGATAACATGGTAATCCGAGTCAACAATATAAAACTGTTCAGACTGGTCATATGAAAAGTTGCATACCTTTTGGAAAAATTCCATGGAAATGTCAATCCGCAGCTGGCCGATAGGAGTCATAGGGCTTGGAAGATGGTATATGGGCAGGCAGACCGTGAATACCAGATCGCCTGTTCCTGCAGAGTCTGCATATTCCTCCTCCTGGGACAGGGATATGTGATTTAACTGGTGACCATAACTGGTTTGGCGGTGGGGCGGAAGGATATAAGCCTGGAAGGCGGGAACCGGCGGTGGACCGTTCTTTTCAAGACTATTGTTCCTCAGGTACTTTTGCAGGTTTTTTGTAGTCAGCAGGAAGCTTTTACCCGCCTTATAGGTGGAAAACTGAATCTGGGTCGCCTCCGGGGTCATAGAGTATATGTTGGTCATATAGGAGAACAGCAGGGAGGAGTTGGCGGATTCAGCGTAGGAAAAGGCATTGCTGTCCCTGGAAAACAGAAGATCCTGCAATGTGCCGTTCAGATAGATTCCCTTATTTGCAACGTCGATGCTGGTAGACAGGGAGTGTTCTATGTTGCTGGAAACAATCTGCCATGTGTGCTGAGTCTGTTCGATATAGCTGTTCTCTGCGGATTTCCTCATATCGTACGAAAAAAAAAAGCAGTAAATCAGCATGGGAAACGTGGTGGCGATGACCAGGGTGGAAAGCAGCTTATAACCAATGCTCTGAAACGTCTTTTTCATATGGATATCCTCTCCGGATGGATTCTTCTTCCCTTAATTATAGTAAAAAAAGCAGGGGTTGTGTGGAGACTTTTTTAAATGGTCAAAATCATCCCCCTTTTTGTCAAAATTGTGGGTGTGGAAAGGATGGGGGATTTAGTAATATGAAGGATTTATAAAATAAAGCACGTGACCATTCGGCTGTGTGCTTGTCCTGCGAGAGACGATAGTGAAATACAAGATAAAACACAATGCGGATTACTCTTAAATAAGTCTTGATAATCATGGCGCCTGATGTTATACTTTATCAGTTAGCGGGATTGTAAAACCAGTGCAGTCACCTGTTACCTGCAATCTCATTAACAGCAATAAGGCCGTGAAAACCCGGCACTTCCAGGGATTTCACAACAAACGACCGGTGTGTTCGAGACCTTCCACACCTAAAACAAAACTAAAGGAGACAACAGAATATGAGACAAAACAACAGGAAACTGTACGGACTGGCCCAGGGGGCCATGATTGCAGCGATCTATGTGGTGCTTACCATGGTGTTCGCGCCCATCAGCTTTGGCCCGGTCCAGTTCAGAATCGCGGAGGCCCTTTGTATACTGCCGTTTTTTACACCGGCAGCCGTGCCCGGACTATTCGCAGGATGCCTGCTTTCTAACCTGCTCTGCGGGGCCATGCCTCTGGACGTGGTATTCGGAAGCCTGGCAACGCTTATTGGCGCTGCTGGTTCATGGTATCTGAGAAAGCACAAATGGTGTGTGTGCATTCCGCCTATTTTGGCCAACACCATTATCATTCCATGGGTGTTAAGATATGCTTATGGTTCTGAGGATATGATTCTTTTGGCAATGGTGACAGTGGGAATCGGGGAGATTCTTGCAATCGGCGTTCTGGGAAATACGCTGCTGATTGCGCTTGAGCGGTATAAGAATCTGGTTTTCAGGCAGCAGGCAGCATAAGCGCTGGCAGGAGATAAACATATGAATCAATCAGGAGAGGAGCAGAACATGGCGTCTCTCCTTTTTACTGTGCAAAAATGCTTTGGATAGAGGGTGAGCAGGCTCAAGCTGCGGTCAAAGCGCATATCCTATATCAGGTCTGTCAAGGAGGAGTGCCGGGGAGCCGGTATTTCTCCATTTTTCATATAGCTTTTCAGGTTTTTTTTGATATAATAAGGAAGAGATATTTTTGTGCAGGAAAATGTATGACAGGCACAGGGAAGGATTATTGATTATGTATCAGATAGATTTTAATAAACCAGAACATGTACACTTTATCGGGATCGGAGGCATCAGCATGAGCGGCCTGGCGGAAATCCTTTTGGATGAGGGATTTTCCGTATCCGGCTCCGATTCCCATGAGACAGCCCTTACAGAGCATCTTGAAACGAAGGGAGCAAGGGTATATTACGGACAGAGGGCGGCCAATATTGAGAGGGAGCCGGGAATCAGCGTAGTGGTGTACACGGCAGCCATCCATGAAGATAACCCGGAGTTCAGGGCAGCCAGGGATAAAGGGATCCCTATGCTTTCCAGGGCAGAGCTTCTGGGGGAGCTGATGCGCAATTACAAAGAGGCCATAGCTATTTCAGGAACCCATGGTAAGACCACCACCACGTCCATGCTCACGGATATCCTCCTGGCAGGTGACCTGGATCCAACCATCTCCGTGGGTGGTATTTTAAAGGACATAGGAGGCAACATCCGCGTGGGAGGTCCGGATTTGTTTGTGACAGAAGCCTGTGAATATACCAACAGTTTCCTGTCCTTTTATCCCACCATGGAGGTTATACTGAATGTTGAGGAGGACCATCTGGACTTCTTTAAGGATATTGAGGACATACGCCGCTCCTTCCGTTTGTTTGCCGAGAAGCTTCCCGCCAAAGGACTTTTGGTGGTGAACAGCGGAATCGAGAAGGTGGAGGAAATCACCAGGGGACTTAAGTGCAGGGTGGTTACCTTCGGAAAGGATCTTTCCAGCACCTACACGGCCAGGAACATAACATATGACGGGTTTGCCAGGCCCTCCTATGACCTGGTAATCCAGGGAGAGACTGTGAGCCGCATTACTCTGGGCGTCACAGGAGAGCACAATGTATATAATTCCCTGGCAGCCATTGCCATCGCACTGGAGCTGGGAGTGGGGTTTGATGCCATTATGTCGGGGCTGGGAAGGTTTACAGGCACGGACAGACGGTTTGAGAAAAAGGGGGAGGTGGCAGGTGTTACAGTTATTGACGACTATGCCCATCACCCGCAGGAGATAAAGGCGACCCTGGCGGCGGCCAGGAATTATCCCCACAGGAAGCTGTGGTGTGTGTTCCAGCCCCATACCTACACCAGGACCAGGGCATTCCTGGACCAGTTTGCGGAAGCTCTGTCTGCTGCGGATGAAGTAATTCTGGCTGATATCTATGCAGCCCGCGAGACAGATACCCTGGGGGTCAGTTCTCTGGATGTGGCGGACCGGATTGAGAGGCTGGGCACGAAGGCACACTATATTCCGTCCTTTGATGAGATTGAAACATTTATTTTGGAAAATTGTATGAACGGCGATTTGTTGATAACTATGGGGGCCGGAGACATTGTAAAAGTAGGGGAAAAGCTGTTAGGACAATAGTTATCCACATTATCCACATAGTTTTCAACATTTTATGTAAAGAGACTATGTGGATTTTTTGATTAACATAAAAAAATGTCGCACGATTTAAAAAATCTTGGATTTATACGGTAAAAATGGGGTTTTATGAAGAACGGGGACAGTTATGTCCACCATTTTTCCACATTATCCACATTATCCACAGCAAAGAGTGTGCAAAACCGCGCCTATTTTCTTTTGGAAGTGGATGTGTTATGATAGAATGAAGCAAGGAGTGGTAGGGATGGGTGGAAATATGAAGGATAGATGGAGTGTTCCGGTTACGGCTGTGGCCAATGAATTCATTGATACATATATGGCTGCTGCCAACGGCGAATATGTGAAGGTGTATCTCTATGTGCTCCGCCATCAGGGGGAGGATATCACCATAGAGTTGATTGCAGACGCCTTAAACCACACGGAATCAGATGTGCGCAGAGCCATCTCTTATTGGAAGAAGGCGGGTGTGCTGACAGTGCCTGAACAGGAGCAGCCGGTTCAGGGGGGGCAGGTCCGCCCTGAGTCCGGAAGCCGGACCCTGGGGCGGGCACAGAGGCGTTTCTTAGGGAAAACGGGGCTGCCGGGCATTCCGATGTCCGCGGGATGACAGGCATGCGTGAGCAGGCCGGAGTCAGAGAACAGGCTGTAGTCAGAGAGCAGGCTGTAGTCAGAGAACAGGCCGGAGTCAGAGAACAGGCTGGTGCCTGGGAACAGACAGGTGTCAGAGGACAGGCCGTAGTCCGGGAGCGCCCGGAAACCGCGGGTCAGGAAGATGGCTGTATTCCGGTCTATTCCACGGAACAGGTAAACCGCCTGGCCCAGGACGAGGAGTTTTCCCAATTACTCTATATTGCCCAGAAGTACATGAATAAGGTATTTACTCCCAGGGACTGCCAGGTATTTGCTTATCTGTATGAGGGTTTGTCCATGAGCAGCGAGCTTTTGGAGTATCTGGTGGAATACTGTGTACAGAACGGGCATATATCCGTGCGCTACATGGAGACCGTGGCCATGAGCTGGCATGAGAAGGGTATCAGGACAGCGCTGGAGGCCAAGGATTACTGCGCCTCCTATAACCGTGATTCCTTTGCGGTTATGAAGGCATTCGGCATCAACAGCAGGAAGCCGGCCGCGCCGGAGCAGAAGCTGATGGACAAGTGGTTCAGGGATTATGGATTTTCCAGGGAAGTGGTATTGGAAGCCTGCAGCAGGACCATCACGGCCATTCACAACCCCAGCTTCCAGTATGCGGACAAGATTTTGTCGGACTGGCAGAAGGCAGGAGTCAGGGGCCTGGCTGATATAAAGGACCTGGACGCAAAGCGCACGGCTGCCAGGGAGGAAAGCGGCGAATCCAGGGAGAAGAGGCTGCAGAAGTATGACTCCGGCGTCTCATCGGCCAGGCAGGGTTCGGGGGCCAGGAAGAATACATCCAACCAATTCCATAATTTCAAGCAGAGGGACACGGATTATGATGCGCTGGTCTTAAAGCAGGTAAAAGAGTGGGTGGGGCAGCAGCCCTAATACACATAAGGAGAGTGAACCATGGCACTGAGCAATTCCCAGTATGACGCAATCATGAGGGAGTATGGAAGGCAGCAGATCGAGAACCACCACAAACTGGAGGAGCGGCGCAAAGAGATTTATGCCAGGCTGCCGGTAGTAAGGCAGCTGGAAGCGGAAATCGCGGAGCGTTCTGTGGCGTGCGCCAAAAAGCTGCTGGAAGGGGATAAAAGTGTCCTGGACAGGCTGAAGGAGGACCTTAGGGACCTGCGGGAACAGAAGGCCCTTATCATCAGGGCCGCCGGCTATCCTGACGATTATCTGGAGCTTCATTACCGCTGTCCGGACTGCAGGGATACGGGACTGATTGACGGCCGTAAGTGCCACTGTTTCCTTCAGGCGCAGATGAAGCTGCTTCATGCCCAGTCCAATCTGGAGGATGTGCTGGAGCGGGAGAATTTTAAGGCCCTGAGTTATGAATACTATGATGATACGGAGATACTTCCCCAGTTAGGCATTACCAATGCGGCCTACATGCGCCGGGTAGTGGCGGGATGCAGGGAGTTTGTACGTGACTTTGATAAGAAACATGACAACCTTTTGTTTACAGGAAGCACCGGCGTGGGAAAGACGTTCCTTACCAACTGTATTGCCAGGGAGCTGATGGACGATTTCCATTCAGTCATCTATCTGACAGCCAGCGATCTCTTTGATGTATTTTCACGGAATAAGTTTGATTATGATAATGCCGAGGACATGAAGGACATGTACCGGTTCATCCTGGATTGTGATCTTCTTATTATTGACGATCTGGGAACAGAGTTAAACAACAGCTTTACTTCCTCCCAGCTGTTCTACTGTATCAATGAGCGGATGAACATGAGCCGTTCCACCATTATATCCACGAACCTGACCCTGGCCCGGCTCAGGGATTCCTATACGGACCGCGTTACCTCCAGGATTATGAGCGGATACAGGATTATCCCTTTATATGGAGGAGATATCAGACTGTTAAAAAAGTAACGTATAATTAAGGCATTTCCGGTGCACAAGACCCTTGACGAACCATGGAGAATGATGGTATAAAAGTATATGCCGGTCCGGGCCAAAAGGCCTGCGGCAAAAAACAGGAGGATGTTAACCATGTTATATGAGGAGAAAATCATTGAAACCATTCCCGTAGGTCCGTTGGGACTGATTCCGTTAAAGAGCTGTACGGAATTGGGCGATAAGGTGAATGCCTATCTGGTGGACTGGAGACGGGAGAGGGAAAGCGAACACAAGTCTACCATCGCATTTTCCGGATATCAGAGAGATTCCTACATCATCAATGCCGTAACCCCCAGGTTTGGCACGGGAGAGGGCAAGGGACTTGTGACAGAGTCCATAAGGGGCGACGACTTGTATATCATGGTAGATATATGCAACTACAGTCTGACCTACTCCCTGTTCGGAATGACCAACCATATGTCGCCGGACGACCATTTCCAGGATTTAAAGCGCGTGATTGCAGCGGCAGCAGGCAAGGCCCACAGGATTAATGTAATCATGCCGTTCTTATATGAGAGCCGCCAGCACAGACGTTCCGGCAGAGAATCCCTGGACTGCGCCCTGGCGCTTAAGGAGCTGGTGAACATGGGAGTGGAGAATATCATTACCTTTGATGCCCACGATCCCAGGGTTCAGAATGCGATTCCCTTACGGGGATTTGAGACAGTCCAGCCAATTTACCAGTTCTTAAAATATCTTTTAAAGAATGAGACAGACCTGCAGATTGACAGCAGCCACATGATGGTCATTAGCCCGGATGAGGGCGGCACCGGAAGAGCCGTGTACTTTGCCAACATGCTGGGACTGGACATGGGTATGTTCTATAAGCGCCGCGATTACACGAAAATCGTGGGCGGCCGCAACCCAATCGTGGCCCATGAGTTCCTGGGGGCCAGCGTGGAGGGTAAGGACGTGCTTATCATCGACGACATGATTTCCTCAGGTGAGAGTGTCATGGATGTGGCCAAGGAGCTGAAGCGCAGGAAGGCCAGGAAAGTTTTCGTGTGCGCTACCTTTGGACTGTTTACAGGAGGACTTACAAAGTTTGACGAGTATTACGATAAGGGAATCATTGACCGGATTCTGACCACGAACCTGGTGTATCAGACCCCGGATCTTCTTGAGAGACCATACTATATTAATGTGGATATGAGCAAGTATATTGCCCTTATTATCGACAACCTCAATCATGACGCGTCCCTGAGCGATTTGCTGACTCCTACCAAGCGGATCAACCGGCTGCTGGCCCAGTACCGCAGTTAACAGGAGCGTGATGTAAAGAATAAAAGGCCGTTTTCCTATATCTGCCTGCCGGGGTATGCTGCGGCGCTTAAGGCAGA
>OATJ01001033.1_pt1 | contig 12343 bp, 10 predicted proteins | sample 1516661 | NCBI WGS metagenome assembly OATJ01 (sample SAMEA2579951, study PRJEB22360) | human gut metagenome
GGCATTCATTTCTACGATGAAGAGATACTTAAGATGACCTCTGAGACCAGCGCCATAGGGGAGCAGTACTTCAGGCTGGCTGATGAAAGGGCAGGAAACAATCTGCTGTACCGTATAGTGACCAGCATGAAGCCGGAGCTGACAGAACCGGATAAGGACGGCCCAAACATTACTTCGCCGGAGAACCTGTTCCGTTTCCAGTCATCGGTCATCCGCGGACTGGCAGCCTCTGAGACATGTATTATCGTAGGCCGCTGCGGCAATTATGTGCTTCAGGACCAGATGGATAATCTGGTGCGCATCTTTGTGTATGCGGATACGGTCACCAGAATCCGCAGGGTCATGGATGTGGATAAGGTGGATGAGGCGGAAGCTCTCCGCAGGATGAGACGGATTGATAAGGAGAGGACGGAGTATCACCGCTACTTTACCGGCAGGGAGTGGATGGATATGGAAAATTATGATCTTCCCATCAATGCCAGCCGGATTGATTATGACCAGATGATTCAACTGATAAAAGACTATCTGAAGCTCAAAGGATTCCTGTAGAAGGGAGGACCGGGGCTCAGGAAATGACAGAGGTGCATTGAGATGAGCAGTATATTTGCGGGAATCATGATTCCCTTTATCGGGACCACGGCAGGGGCAGCCTGCGTGTTCTTTCTGAAAAACGCATTGAAGCCCAGTGTCCAGAAGGCGTTTCTGGGATTTGCGTCAGGGGTAATGGTGGCGGCGTCTGTCTGGTCCCTCTTGATTCCGTCCATGGACATGAGCGGGCACATGGGAAAGCTGGCTTTCATTCCTGCTTCCGTGGGCTTTCTTCTGGGAATTGGTTTCCTGCTCCTGTTGGATGAGATCATACCTCATCTGCATATTGATACAGAGCAGCCGGAAGGTCCAAAGAGCGACTGGAAGAAGAGTACTATGCTGGTGCTGGCAGTGACCCTCCACAATATACCGGAGGGAATGGCAGTGGGCGTTGCGTTTGCGGGACTTTTGTCCCAGAACGGGACTATCACCATGGCAGGCGCCCTGGCTTTGTCTGTGGGTATTGCCATACAGAATTTCCCGGAGGGAGCTATCATATCCCTGCCTCTTAAGGAGGCAGCCGGAAAAGGGAAAGCGTTCATTTATGGCACGCTTTCAGGCGTGGTGGAGCCCATAGGCGCCCTCCTTATGCTGGTGCTGGCCGAGTTTTTAGGTCCGGTTCTTCCGTACTTCCTGTCCTTTGCGGCAGGCGCCATGATATACGTGGTAGTGGAGGAGCTGATTCCGGAATCAGCCGAAGGAGAGCATCAGCCCGGATCAACCATTGGATTTGCTGTTGGGTTTGTGGTGATGATGATACTGGACGTGGCGCTGGGATAGGACGAAATTCTAAAAAAGGAAATCCGGCCCTTTCGGCCGCCGGAATCACAAGCGGACGTATATCTGGACTCACTCGGAACAGGCACAGGAAAGGCACAGCACCATACTATAGCACAAAACAGAAGCACAAAACAGAACCGCAAAAACTAAACCGCATCCGTAAACCGCATCCGTATCCGGGCTGAGCCGGAGCGGATGCGGTTATTGCTTATCCCTGTGCCAGTCTCTTTAAATCGCTGTAAAAGCCTGGATAGGATATATTGACACAGTCAGCGTCCTTTATCTCTGTAATGCCGTCCGCACACAGGCCGGTGACGGCAAATGTCATGGCGATACGGTGGTCTTTGCGGCTGTCGATGACAGCTCCGTGGAGAGGAGCGCCTCCCCGGATAATCATTCCATCTTCGGTCTCTGTCACGTCTGCGCCCATGGCAGTCAGTCCCTGGACCATGACCGCAATCCGGTTGGATTCCTTTACCTTTAACTCTCCGGCATCCCGGATTACAGTCTCGCCCTCTGCAAAGCAGGCCATGGCTGCGATGACAGGAAGCTCGTCAATGAGGGTAGAGATATATCTGCCGCCTATGACGGTTCCATGAAGGGTGCCGTGGCGTACAAGGATATCGGCTGTTGGTTCGCCTGTTCCGCTGCCTGCATTCAGAAGCTCTATATGCGCTCCCATATCACGGCATACACGCAGGATACCGTCCCTGGTAGGATTGATTCCCACATTGCGTATCAGAACTTCCGATCCGGGCACCATAAGGCCTCCGGCAATGAAATAGGCGGCAGAAGATATATCTCCCGGCACCATGACCTGATTGCCATGGAGTTCGCCGGCAGGCTTTATGACTGCCGTGGTTCCTTCGGTGGACACCTGGGCTCCAAAAAGCCGCAGCATCAGCTCAGAGTGATTCCTGGACACATATGGTTCGGTCACGCTGGTGGGGCTGTCTGCATATAAACCAGCCAGCATAATGGCGGATTTCACCTGGGCGGAAGCAACCCTGGAGTCATAGTGGATGCCGTGGACCGGACCTCCCTTGATGAGCAGGGGAGCACAGCCATTGTCTTTTATGCTGGTGATGCGGGCTCCCATCATGGCAAGGGGCTCCATAATACGCTTCATGGGCCGTTTGCAGATGGATTCGTCTCCTGTGAGAGTGACGTCAAAGTCCTGGCCGCAGAGGATTCCGGATATGAGGCGCGTGGTGGTGCCGCTGTTTCCGCAGTCCAGGACTTCCCGTGGCGCGTTCAGTCCGTGCAGGCCGCGGCCATGGACCAGCACCTGCCCGCCCTTGTTTTCTATATCAATGCCCATTTTCTCAAAACATGCAATGGTAGACAGGCAGTCCGCTCCCTGAAGAAAATTGTGTATCTCCGTAAGCCCCTGTGCAATGGAGCCGAACATGACGGCCCGGTGGGAGATGGATTTATCTCCGGGAACCCTGATTTCGCCCTTTAAATGGGATGCTCTTTTAAATTCCATAATCTGTTACCTAACCTTTCTCTCCGGATTACATGCGGAACATCTCGTATTTGTATTTATCCAGCCTCTGCCACGCAGCCTCCATGGATGCCTCGTCATAGAAGGCGATTTTAAGCGCCCCCTCACCCCGCTCGCGGTTGTTGTTGATGCCGATATTCTTAATGCTGATGCCCTTGGCAGCCAGGATGACGGATATGGTGGAAATGGCGCCCACCTCATCGCTTACATCCACGGTGAACTCATAGGATGGCTCCACGGAACCCTTGGCCTTGTCTGTAATGGAATTGCGGTAATCACGGGAGGTCTCAAACAGCCTGTAGATATCCTGTCCCTTATGCTCCCTGATTTCCTCCAGCACCTTATTTAAAGATGCGATGTATGCTTCCAGGATGTCCGATATGGGGTCCACATTGGTCATGCATATCTGTTCCCACATCTCAGGGGAGGAAGAGGCAATCCGGGTGATATCCTTAAAACCGCCTGCGGCCACCTGCTTCATGGTGCCGTCTGCTGTGTCGTGATCCTTAATCAGATTCACAAGGCTGGAAGCTACCAGATGGGGGAGATGGCTGATGGCAGCCACCACCTTGTCGTGTTCCCTGTAATCCAGAACAAGGGGAATGGCACCGATGGTCCTAGCCACCGCCATGATGCGTTCTGCATTGGGGCTTAAAGCCTGCGGGTGGGAACTGTTCTTTCCCTCAGGAGGAGTGACGATGTAGTAGGCATTTTCCAGGAGATGGTCTGTGGAGTTCTCATAGCCGGTCTTTTCTGAGCCGGCCATGGGATGGCCGCCCACAAAACAGTATTCCAGGCCCTGGCGTCTGATTTCCTCATGGATGCCGCTTTTTGTGCTGCCCACGTCAGTAATCAGGGCGCCCTGTTTCAGATAGGGCCGTATGGCGGAAAGATAACCTGCGTTGTATTCCACCGGTGTGCAGAGGAAAATCAGGTCACATTCACGCAGGTTCTCATCAATTCCATCCAAAATCACATCCACGATTCCCTCTTTCCGGGCTTGCTCCAGACGGGAGCGGGAGCGCATATAGGCCATGATACGGATATCCGGCCGTGTTTTTCGGATGGCACGGGCAATGGAGCCGCCTATAAGCCCCAGTCCGATGAATGCGATGGTGGAATCGGTCATGGTCATTTTTTCCATATTGGTATCTCCTCCTGTAAATGCGGGGACCGGATGCGCCGGATTAAATGTATGAAAGGGATGCCGTAAGGGCAGAGGCCGCGCACCGGGCATATGTAAAAGCACTCCCTGAAGTGAGAGTGCCGTAAAGTTCTGTTACTGTGCCTTAAAGGTCCGTCCGGACAGCTCTGCATAAGGAGCTAAATCCTTCATCAGCTGTTCAAAGGCATCAAAGGTCAGGGACTGGGGACCGTCAGACAGTGCCCTTGCAGGACAGGGGTGGACTTCAATCATAAGGCCGTCCGCGCCCACTGCCATGGCTGCCTTAGCCAAAGGCTCCACATAGGCTCTGACACCTGTGGCATGGCTGGGATCCACGATAATGGGAAGGTGGCTCTTCTGGCGTATGACCGGAACAGCGCTGATATCCAGGGTGTTTCTGGTGGAAGTTTCGTAAGTGCGGATGCCGCGCTCACACAGCACAATATTAGGGTTGCCCTCGGAGATGATGTACTCGGCGGCATTGAGCCATTCGTCAATGGTAGCACACAATCCGCGTTTTAACAATACGGGAGTACCGGATTTGCCAGCCTCCTTTAACAGTTCAAAGTTCTGCATGTTTCTGGCGCCAATCTGCAGCATATCTACATATTTCACAGCCGACTCAATGGCATGGGCGCTGGTGACTTCGCAGATTACATTGAGGCCCGTGGCTTCCCTGGCTTCCTTCATGTATTTAAGGCCCTCCTCCTCAAGTCCCTGGAAGGAGTAGGGGGATGTGCGGGGCTTGTAGGCGCCGCCGCGCAGGAAGGTGGCTCCTGCCTTTTTCACCGCATATGCAGTCTCCATAAGCTGGTCCTGGGATTCAATGGCGCAGGGACCGGCCATTACGGTCATGGTGCCCGGACCGATGTGGGTGTTGCCAACCGGAATCACCGAGTCCTCGGGATGGAATTTTTTATTGACCAGTTTATAGGATTCCGTGACAGCCACTACCTTGTCAACGCCTTCGCTGATTTCAATGTTGGTGTCCAAAAGCTTGGTCTTGTCGCCGACCACGCCTACGATGGTAACCTGGGAACCCTTGGACAGATGGGCTGTGAGTCCCTTGGATTCAATGAGGTTTGTTACCTTTTTGACCGCTTCATCAGAAGCATTGGGTTTCATAATGATAATCATAATTCAGTACTCCTTATGCAAATTTATAAATATGCAGATTGTATGGACCATAGTATGTATTTTTCAGAATGATTCATATGCAGTAATAGTGTAAGCGACTCTGCAGAAAAAGTCAATACTTTATCACTTTAAACTTTTACGCTTTTAAGTGCGGATGAAAACAGGCCTTAAGCAGCTGGGCGGCAATATAATCTGTATTTCCAATAAGATGCTTTACTTCCGGAAGCCAATAAAACGCGGATGTATTATCATCACATTTGAAATACGTATCATCTTCATGACACAAATAGATTATTTTGCCCAGGGCGATGGCCATTCCAAATTCTGTATGAGTTCCTCTTCCCTGAGGAGTCAATATAATGACAACATCAGCCTGCTTTACCCCATTATATTCTTGTTCGCCAATATGCCTCAGTGTTTCGATATCTGTTGTTTTCTCTGAGACATGGGATGTCCGGTCATAAAGGAGAGACGTCCAGTCATAGGTATGTGTCCAGCCGGAGTTTTTAAGCAGTTTGGCAAGACTGCGGACCTGCTCATGGTTTTGAAGCCCGGAAGCAATATAAAATTTCATTTGAACCCTCCTGTTATGTAAATACGTCTGCCGCTGCGGGCCACGAATATCCTGTTGGATTCATTCATTTTACCACATCCCCACAGTCATTTCCATATTCTGAATATACTCCTGCGAACCCGGATTTACAAAACCTTGCAGCATGGTGTTCGGAAGGGGTTCATTCAAACAATAAAGCATGATATAAATTAGGCATGATATAAATTAGATATCCATGGTCATATAATAGATAACAAATGTTGAGACAGAACAGGAATCATAGAATATTGAAGGAGATTGGATATCAGAGGGAAGCTGTCCTGGAATATGCGAAACGATGGGCTAAGGGGAGGAATCCGCGGTATCTGGATTTTGAACATATGGGCGGGGACTGCACCAATTTTGCATCCCAGTGCATTTATGCCGGAAGCGGGGTCATGAACTACACGCCGACCATGGGATGGTATTACAGCAGCGGCTCCAACAGAAGTCCCAGCTGGACCGGGGTCGTGTATCTTTATAATTTTCTCACAGGAAATAAATCCGCAGGTCCCTATGGGGTGGAAACCAACGAAAAGGGCGTGGAGCCGGGCGATATTGTACAGCTGGGAAATAAGAACGGATATTACCACAGTCCTGTGGTTGTTGATGTGGCGGGAAATAATATTTTGGTGGCTGCCCACAGTTATGATGCATATATGCGGCCCCTGGATTCCTATATCTATGAAAAGGTCCGTTTCATACACATACAGGGTGTACGTAACTGGTAACAGGGTGAAACGATATTGTGCTGTCATGAAACGGCAGTTTTATCTGTATCGTTGCAGAAAGCAGTCTGAGTGAAGGCTGCTTTTTGCGGACAGACATACTATAAAGGCAGCCTTTTGGGAGTTTAAGTTTACATGGAACATACAATGTTTTTACGGCGATTTAGAGCAGGACAGGGTGGATTGTGTTATCATACAGTTAAATGGAAGGAATGTGAGGAGGTGAATGATATTACAAAATTGGAACTGGTGGCAGCCATCGGCCCGAATCAGCTGGAATTGGTTCAAGTGTATCTAAGGGGACTGTTATCAGCAATAGAATTGGAAAAGCTGATAGGAAAACAGAAGGCCAAAATCGTTGATATATTTTCAACAGAATATGCGCATATGTAACGCCTGATAGTTCAATTGGCTATCAGGCGCTTTTTATATAGTGGAACAGGGAACCGGCCTTTTATCCGGCCAAAAAGAATTAAGAATAATAAACTTACACAAGGGGAATCCAGCAGTGCCAATGCGTGAATCTACGTTGTTTTCCGCGGCCGGACAGGCAACCCCAAAAGAATGTTATGCAAATCATATAAAATGCTTGAAAAATTCTGAAAAATTTAGTAAAATATACGCATAGGCATAAATTTAATGAACAGGAGGGAAGTTTATGAACGTATATGGAACTGAACAAATCCGCAACGTTGTATTACTTGGACATGGAGGCGCTGGTAAGACAACCGTTGCGGAAGCATTGGCGCTGCTGACTGGTGTTACAAAACGTATGGGCAAGGTGCCGGACGGAAACACCATCAGCGATTATGACAAGGAAGAAATCAAGAGACAGTTTTCTATCTCCACTACCCTGATTCCTCTGGAATATGAGGGCGAGGACGGGCCAATTAAGATTAACCTTCTGGATACGCCGGGATTTTTTGATTTTGTAGGAGAGGTTGAGGAGGCAATCAGTGTTGCCGATGCAGCCATTATCGTTGTCAACTGTAAGGCAGGTATTGAGCCTGGTACAGAGAGGGCATGGGAGATGTGCGAGAAGTACAACCTGCCCAGGCTGATTTTCGTCACAAATATGGACGATGACCATGCCAGCTATCGTGAGCTTGTGGTTAAGCTGGAGACTAAGTTCGGACGTAAGATTGCTCCGTTCCAGCTGCCAATCCGTGAAAATGAAAAGTTCGTAGGTTTCGTCAATGTGGTAAAGATGGGCGGACGCCGTTTCACTCATTTAAGTGATTATGAAGAGTGTGAGATTCCGGATTATGTCCAGAAAAACCTGACCATTGCCAGGGACGCCCTCATTGAAGCCGTTGCCGAGACCAGTGAAGAATATATGGAGCGTTATTTCCTTGGGGAAGAGTTTACCCAGGAGGAGATTTCTACCGCGCTGAGGACCCACGTTATTGAAGGTGACATCGTTCCTGTCATGATGGGTTCCGGAATTAACTGCCAGGGCTTTAAGGTCCTGCTGCAGGCCATTGACAAATACTTCCCGTCACCTGACCATTTTGAGTGTATCGGCGTGGATGTTTCCACGGGCGAGCGCTTTACAGCCAAGTACAACGACGATGTATCCCTGTCCGCCAGGGTATTCAAGACCATTGTGGACCCATTCATCGGCAAGTACTCACTGATGAAAATTTGTACCGGTACCCTTAAGGGCGACACGGTGGTGTACAATGTGAATAAGGATACTGAGGAAAAGATCGGCAAGCTCTATATCCTGCGTGGCAAGGATCAGATTGAGGTGCAGGAGCTGAAAGCAGGCGATATCGGAGCTGTTGCAAAGCTGACTGTGACCCAGACCGGCGATACCATGGCTGTGCGCACGGCACCCATTGTATACCATAAGCCCCAGACCTCCACGCCATACACATACATGGCATATAAGGCTGTGAACAAGGGCGAGGATGACAAGGTATCCACGGCTCTGGCTAAGATGATGGAAGAAGACTTAACCCTTAAGGTGGTCAACGACGCTGAGAACCGCCAGGCCCTGTTATACGGCATAGGCGATCAGCAGCTGGATGTGGGAATCAGCAAGCTGCAGAGCCGCTATAAGGTGGATGTGACCTTAAGCCAGCCTAAGTTTGCATTCCGCGAGACCCTGCGCAAGAAAGTAAAGGTACAGGGCAAGCATAAGAAACAGTCCGGCGGACACGGACAGTATGGCGATGTCATCATGGAATTTGAGCCATCCGGCGATTTGGAGACACCGTATGTATTTGAGGAAAAGGTATTCGGCGGTTCCGTGCCCAGGAACTACTTCCCGGCTGTTGAAAAGGGACTGCAGGAATGCGTATTAAAGGGACCAGTGGCAGGATATCCGGTTGTGGGCTTAAAGGCCACTCTTCTGGATGGCTCCTATCATCCGGTGGATTCCTCGGAGATGGCATTTAAGATGGCTACCATCCTTGCTTTTAAGCAGGGCTTTATGGAAGCAAATCCCGTGCTCCTCGAACCCATTGCCTCCCTTAAGGTTACTGTTCCGGATAAGTTTACAGGCGATGTCATGGGCGATTTAAACCGCAGAAGAGGACGCGTGCTTGGTATGAATTCCAATCACAACGGCAAGCAGGTCATTGAGGCGGATATTCCAATGTCTGAGCTCTTCGGATATAATACGGACCTCCGTTCCATGACAGGCGGTCTGGGGGATTATTCCTATGAATTCAGCCGCTATGAGCAGGCTCCCGGCGATGTACAGAAACGTGAGATAGAGGCCAGGGCCGCAGCTAAGGACGGCGAATAAAAGCAAATGACGCAGCTGCCCGGAGCAAGTTTGGGCAGCTGTTTCCACGCAGGCATGGCGGAATATGCAGCAAATGAAACATTATATTAAAAAATGATTTTCAGTGTTGCAATTGTCACAGAAAAATAGGAACACTTATGATATAGTAGTGACATCAAAGGAAATGATTCAAAACCAAAATAAATGATATGGTAATTAAGGAGGAAATGATAATGAAAAAATATGTATGTGATCCATGTGGATGGATATATGACCCTGAGGCAGGCGATCCGGATGGCGGAATCGAGCCGGGAACTGCATTTGAGGATATTCCGGATGATTGGGTATGTCCTATCTGCGGAGTTGGAAAAGATATGTTCTCTGTTGTTGAGGAATAAGAAGTGCTCTGGCGCTCCTTCCCATGTTTCATCCGGGAGGGGCGCCTTTTATTTGATTTTCCCCTTGTACATAATCTGGAAAGAGTTTACAATAAGAGGAGAACTTTTAAATACGGTAAAGAGGATTTTTTGAGATGGAAGAACAGCAACACTTATTTAAGGATACATTCCTGGCAGCTGTTTTGGACCAGATGGACACCAATTTCTATATAACGGATGTAGAAACGGATGAAATCCTTTATATGAATAAAACCATGAAGGAAACCTTCGGGCTAACAAGGCCGGAAGGCCGCGTCTGTTGGCACCACTGAATCTGCTGGCAGGTTCTGCAAAAGGACATGAAGGAACGGTGTCCTTACTGCAAAATCAGGCAGCTGGAACAGATGGAGGACAATCGAATCTGCATCTGGCGTGAGACCAATTCCGTGACCGGCAGGAAATACAGGAATTATGACAGTCTGATTCAGTGGAAGGGCAAGGTATACCACATTCAGAATTCTGTGGACATGACGGAATTTGACCAGATTTCAGAGACAGCCCGCACCGATGAACTGACACGCATGTTGAACCGCCGCGGCGGCGGTGAACGCCTCAGGCAGGCCCTGGAACAGGGAGGCCGCGAGAACCAGGTGGTGACCGTGGTGCTGTATGATATCAACGAGCTGAAAGCGGTCAATGACCGGTATGGACACAGCGAGGGGGACAGGCTTCTTCAGTATGTGGCAGCCATAGCCAAGGAGTGCCTTGGAAGGCTGGACTTTATGTACCGTCTCAGCGGTGATGAGTTTGTCATGGTATTCTACGGGCGTGACATGAAAGCGGCGGACGACAGCATGAAGCGGCTCTTATCCAGGGCAGGGCAGGAACGAAAACACCTGCGAAAAGAGTATGATGTCTCCTTCAGCTATGGAATCGCAGAGGTTTATCCGGGGGATATGGGATCAGTGGAGGACATCATATCCAGGGCAGATGAACAGATGTATGTACAGAAGAGAGGATATCACATAGAACGGGCCAGGCGCAGGCTCAGGGAGAAATCTGAGGGCAGGGATGAGACCTTTGATTATGACGGCGAATGTCTCTATGAAGCGCTGTCAGCCAGCACGGACGATTATATTTTTGTTGGAAACATGAAAACCGGGGTATTCCGTTATCCCCAGTCCATGGCGGAGGAATTCGGCCTGCCGGGGCAGGTGGTCAGGGAGGCAGCCGCATTTTGGGGTCAGCTGATTCATCCCCATGATGAAGCCTATTTTCTGGAGAGCAATCAGAGTATAGCAGACGGAAGAGAGGATTATCATAACATAGAGTACCGGGCCAGGAATGTGAGAGGGGAATGGATATGGCTGCGGTGCCGGGGAAAGATGCTCAGGGATAAGGACGGGCAGCCGGAGTTATTTGCCGGCATGATTAGCAATCTGGGAAAGAAAAACCAGATTGACCATATGACCGGCCTTTACAACAAATACGAGTTTGAGGGAAATATCAAGAAGTACCTGGCAGACCGCAAATGCATGGACTCCATCGGTCTTATGGTGCTGGACATGGATTCCTTTAAAAACATCAATGATCTGTATGACCGGTCCTTCGGGGACGAGGTTCTGCGTATTACGGCCCAGAAGGTGGCGTCCATGCTTCCGCCCAACGCCATGCTCTACCGGCTGGACGGCGATGAGTTCGGTATTCTCCTCCTGGGAGGAGACGCGAAAGAGGCGGCCCATATATATGGCAAGCTTCAGAAAAACTTCTGCAAGCAGCAGGAGTACGGCGGAAAGAAATATTTCTGCACCCTGTCGGCGGGGTATGCCGCTTATCCGGGGGACGGGAGTAATTATCTGGAACTCCTTAAGAGCGCCAACTATTCCCTGGAATATTCCAAAATCATGGGAAAGAACCGGATGACCGTGTTTTCCAGGGATATCCTGGCAGACAGGGAGCGGCGGCTGGAGCTGCTGGAGCTTCTGAGGGAGAGCGTGGAGCGCGGCTTTGTAGGGTTCACCATCCATTACCAGCCCCAGGTAGACACTGTGTCGGGCAGGCTCTGCGGAGCTGAGGCCCTGGCCAGATGGCACTGCACCAAGTACGGAGATGTTTCTCCCGGTGAGTTTATCCCTTTGATGGAGCAGAGCGGTTTAATCATTCCTTTTGGACAGTGGATACTGAGCCGCGGCATGGCCCAGTGCCTGGAGTGGTGCCGTTTCAGGCCGGATTTCCAGATAAGTGTGAATCTGTCTTACATCCAGCTTGCCCAGGGGGATTTTATTTCCTTTCTCCGGACAGCGTTAGAGGAGCACAGCCTGGCGCCTTCAAAAATTATCCTGGAGCTGACCGAGACATATCTGGCAAAGGCAGAGGAGGACACCCTCCGCATGATTGCGCAGATGAAGGAGCTTGGGGTAAAAATTGCCATGGACGATTTTGGAGTGGGATATTCGTCCCTGTTTTCATTAAAAAGCATCCCCGTAGATGTGGTGAAGATAGACAGGGGATTTGTGAAGGGAATTACCTCCGATCTTTTTAATGCCACCTTTATCCGATCCATCACCGACCTGTGCCATGATGTGGGCAGGAAGGTATGCCTGGAGGGAGTGGAGACAAAAGAGGAATATGAGGCTGTAAGGGAACTGGGAATGGAATATATACAGGGATATTATTTTGGACGCCCTATGAGCGCCCGGCGGTTTGAGGACAGGCTAAAGGAATAAGCGGACACA
>OATJ01001048.1_pt1 | contig 12222 bp, 8 predicted proteins | sample 1516661 | NCBI WGS metagenome assembly OATJ01 (sample SAMEA2579951, study PRJEB22360) | human gut metagenome
TGCTTCACAGGCTTGTTCTCGTTCATCAGGCTGCCACCTCCTTGCTCGTGGTGAGCTTGTTCTGAATCAGGGCGATGACCGCGACCAGGATGAAGAACAGCACGGCCTTCGCCTGGCCGACGCCTTCCCAGCCCATACGGCCGTAGAAGGTGCGGGTGATGTTCAGCGCCAGACCTTCAGACATGTTGCTCGGCGCACCGTTGGTCAATGCGAGGTTCTGATCGTAGAGCTTGAAACCGTTGGTCACGGTCAGGAAGGAGCACACGGTGATGGACGGCATCATCAGCGGGATGATGATGCGGAACATGGTCTGCCGTCCGTTGGCGCCGTCCACGGCCGCGGCCTCCAGCACATCGGTGGGCAGGGCTTGCAGGCCGGCGATGTAGATGATCATCATGTAGCCGATCTGCTGCCAGCACACCAGGATGACCAAGCCCCAGAACCCGTAGGACGCCTTATAGGTCAGGGCGCGGCCCCAGTGGGCTAGTACGCCGTTCAGGAGCAGCAGCCAGATGTAGCCCAGGATGATGCCGCCGATAAGGTTCGGCATGAAGAATACCGAGCGGAACAGCGTGGAGCCCTTGATCGCCTTGGTCAGCATGTAGGCGATGGCGAAGGCGATCACGTTGATCACGATGGTGGTCACGATGGTGAACGCGGTGGAGAAGCCGAGCGCGTGCAGGAATTCCTTGTCTTTCAACGCTTTGCCATAGTTCTTAAGCCCCACCCATTCACCGTCGGTAACGGTGGTGAATTCGCAGAAGCTTAAGTAGACGCCCATGATGAAGGGCACCAGGAACCCGATGATGAATGCGGCGAATGTGGGGAGCGCGAACAGCGCCCACCATCTGCGTATCGCCTTGCCAGCCATGCTGATCATGACTTTTCCTCCTCCTTGAGTCCGCTGCGTTGTGACACTGCATCGTGCGCCGGCTGCGGAGTTCAACTCAATGCGAGCTTGCCGATCGAGAACCGCATGCACGGCCTGTTCTCGTTCAAGCCTATGTTCATAGTAAACGTCGAATCATTATATGTCAAACGTTGTCATTTTAGGCGTTTCAAGTTCGAGCACACTCCGGCTCCAGCAATCTTCTTTCACCTAAGATAATGGCTATATAAAGCCAATCTAACGCCGACATAGACACTTTGCAAACGTTTGTAATACAATCGTTGTCATCGCCGCAGATCAATCAATCAGCATGTACACTGGAGTCAGTTGTGCATGTGTATTGCGATTTTCCATTCAACGCAAGGGGGCTGCAATGGCTACGAGCATTCAGGATGTCGCCCGCGAGGCCGGCGTCTCCATCTCCACCGTCTCACGTTCCTTCACCAGGCCGGATCTGGTGTCGGCCAAGACCCGCGAGCGCGTGCTCGCCATCGCCGACAAACTCAATTTCTCACTCTCCCGCTCGGCTGCGGCCCTGAAATCCGGCCGCTCCCTGCGCATCGCAGTACTGATGAGCGGCCATATCCGCCTGTGGTTCACCGCCTCGGTCATCGAGGGGCTCAACGAGGTGCTGCACACGCAGGGCTACGATATTTCGGTATTCCAGATTTCCAGCATCGAGGAGCGCAAGGAATTCTTCGAGATGTTGCCGGTACGCCGTAACGCCGATGCCGTGATTGTGGCGTCTTTCGATATCGACAACAACGAAATCGCGCAACTGGCTTCGGTCGGCGTGCCGATCGTCGGCATCAATTCAGTCGAACCCGAAGCCCGCGGCTTTACCGCCGCCGTCAATATCGACGATGTGCAGGGCTCCACGCTGGCCGCCCGCCATCTTATCAATCTCGGACATCGCCGCATCACCTACATCAGCACCAATCGCGAGGTGTCGCTGAGCTTCTCCGTGCAAAGCCGATTCGACTCATTCACCGCCTGCTGCCGCAGGGAAGGCATCGAGCCGCAGGTTATCGTCTGCAAGGTCGATGACGATGGACGTTATGAAATCAGCGACGTGGTCAACCAACTCATAAGCCAAGACGAGATGCCCACCGCCATCGCATGCCAAGAGGATGGCATTGCTTTGCCGCTTATGTTCCAGCTGGAGCGCAATGGATTCTCCGTGCCCGGCGACGTCTCGTTGATCGGCTACGACGATAGTTTCTACACCGGCGATATCGGCCTGACCACCATCCGCCAGGATCCGGTGGAAATGGCCCGCGTGGCAGCCCGCATGACGCTCGATCTCATTGACGAAAAGCCGATTGAGCAACCCTACATCGTGTTCCCGGCCCAGCTGAAGGTCCGCTCCTCCACCTCCCGCGTTAAGTAGGCTCACACAACAAAGCCCACCATAGAAAAAGTGTGAGGCAACCGCACAATAACGCTCAATCGCACATTGTGGAGAATGGCGAAAAATCGCCGATTCATGGCCCCACAGCGTGCGATTGAGCGGGTGCGTGCCTCACACTTTTCTGCGGCGGACGATTTTGTGCGAGACTCAGCAATACAAAGCGGCGCCCCCGGAGAAGGAAATGGCAGGGGCGCCGCGGATTGTTGCTTATCGGCTATGGGACTCTATGAGACTCAGTGCGAAGCCTCGTATTCGGAAGCCCAACCGTCCACGAAGGCGGTCTTGACGGCATCCCACTTGCCGGTGCCCTGCGCGTACTCGAGCAGTGCCTGGCCGACCTTGTTCTTCCACTCTTCGGACGGCATCATGGTGAAGTTCCAAGAAACCTGGGTCTTGCCGGACTTCTGATCCTCAACAGCGGCTTCAGTCAGCGGGTTGTCAAACTTGACATCATCGAAGGTCTTGAACGGGGTGGTGAAGCCCATGTCCTGAGAGATGGCCTTCTTGCCGGTGTCGGAGGTAATCACCCAGGACAGGAAGTCCTCGGTGGCCTTCTTGTCGGCATCGGAAGCCTTGTCGTTGATGCACCAGTAGTTCTCGGAACCGGTGGCCAGACCCTGCTTCTCCTCGCCCTTGACACCGATGTAAATCGGCATCATACCCACGGATTCGGCCTTCATGCCGGCCTTCTGCAGGTCGGTCCAAGCCCAAGTACCGTTCTGGTAGAAGGCGGCCTCGCCGAGCGCGAACTCGGAGTTGGCGTCATCGCCGGTCTTGGCGCTGAGCTGAGTGGGCTCAGTGGTGGAATCAGTGATGTACAGGTCGAAGATCTTCTTGTAGTTCGGCAGGTAGGTGCCCTTGATCTTGGCCGGCTGCTCGGTGACGTTGCCATCCTTGAACTCGTAGTAAAGCGGCAGGTTGGCCAAGTGGGTCTTGAAACGCCAGTCAGAGCTGGAGTCGAAGCCGGCGGAGGTGAATGCACCCTTGATGCCGAGCTCGTCCTTGCGGGCCTGCATGTCGTCGGCAACTGCCTTCAGGGTATCGAAATTATCGATTTCGTCCATGGAAGTGGCCTTGGCTCCGTCGAGGGCGAAGTACTTGTTGAGGATGTCCTTGTTGTAGATCAGGCCGTAGGTTTCCATCACGTACGGCACGCCGACCACCTTGTCGCCATCCTTCAGGGCCACATCCTGGTTGGCGAGCTCCTTGTACACATCCGTATTGGACATATCGGCGGTGTACTTCTTCCAGTTCTGGTAGCCGACCGGGCCGTTGACCTGGAACAAGGTCGGGGCTTCGGTTTTGGCGATTTCGGACTTCAGGGTCTGCTCGTAGGTACCGGAGGCCGCGGTCTGGACCTTGACCTCAACGCCCTTTTCCTTGGTGTATTCCTTGGCCAGAGCGGTCCACTGATCAGCCGCTTCCGGCTTGAAATTCAGGTAGTAGACCTTGCCCTTGGCGTCATCGCCGGAGGTCGAGCTTCCGCAGGCCGCCAAAGCGCCGAGGGACATCGCAGCGACAGCCGCCATCGCGACTGCTGACTTGACTGTACGATTCATCATCGAACCTTTCTCTTTCATCGTCGACCCGGCCGTCCCCGGTCAGGACAGGTACGCTAGCACGCACCTTTACGACTATCGACATGCACTATTGTGCAACGGTTTGCTTCTTTTTGCAAACGATAGCAATATCAGCGCGTCATAAATCATCATTTTCAGGCCATTGTCAACAAATATCCCATTAATTCAGTCATTTTTGCCCCATTATCGCAATGCAAGCGTTCGCAATCATGAGAGCGCTAACATATCTTTCATGGCAATCGATTGCCACTTATACCCATCAAAAAAAAACAACACGCCGACGCTATCGTTTGCAAATCATTTATCGACATACCGCAATTCCCGCCACAAACAATAAAGGCCCGCCCGCAGTAGCGGGCAGGCCAGCGCAATCGCAGCGCAACCGGGGCTAGGCGTTCCACCGTTCGATGACGTTATCTCCCTTATAGACGCTGAGCACCGAGTAGTGCGCCGTATCCAAACGCAGCAACCGTGCGAAATGCGGGTCCACGCCCAGCCATTGCGAGGTGAGGATGCGCAGGATGTGCGCATGAGCCACCAACAGCACATTATGGCCGTCTTTCAGCAGCGGCGTAATCTCGTCGATGGCGCTCTTGGCGCGTGCCGCCGCTTCTTCCAGCGTCTCGCCAGGCCCGGCATGGACCGGCACCTGTTCGCCCGAAGGCAAGGTCTCGACCCAGTCGCCCTCCAGCGTGGGCGTCAGCGAGCGCGGCCCGTCACGCCACACATCCCATTCAAAACCGCTGGCCTCACTCACCTGCTGGCGCGTACGCCCCTCGGCTCGGCCGTAATCCCATTCAGCGATGCCGTCCAACACACCGTGGTCCGCAAAACCAGCCAATTCAGCGGTTTGGCACGCCCGCTTCAGCGGACTGGAAAACACACAGCCCTGGCTGAATCCTTCGGGGAAGGCCTCGCGCAGGCGCCTTCCGGCATCCGCTGCCTGCTGCTCGCCGACCGCGGTCAACGGGATGTCCGTGCGCCCGGTATGCTGCCCGGATTCGCTCCACACGGTCTGGCCGTGGCGCAGCAACACCAAAAATCCATTGCCGCCACGAGAGTTCTCGACGGCAACGGTGCCGTTCACGTTCTGTTCGCTCATGCCTCCACTCTAGTCTGCGCTCGTTCATGACTCCACCATTAACGCCCATCTTTTGCGCTGAGATGATTGAGATGCTATTAGACTGAGAGTCATGAGCGACGAAACGAACACCGACTTCCCCTCCAGCGCCGACCGCGCGGTCGACAGCCTGCACCGCATCGACGAGAAGGTCAACAGGCTGCGCGAGGACCGGCTCAACGACCCTGATTCTCTGGGCGACAAGCTCATCAAGTCGGCAGTCCCAGCGCTGGCAGGCTTGGTTGCCGGCAAAGCATTCCAGATGATATGGGACAAGGGCACAAGCAAACGCAATCTGCGCAAGGGACTGGCGGCAGACGCGCCGCAAAGTCTGGCAATGAGTCTGGCATTCGCCGCCGTTTCGGCCGCACTCGGCGCAGTGGTTTCGCAGCTGTCGGATCGGGACTCCAAGGCGTTCGTCGACCACCGCCATCGCAAGCCCAGCCGCTAATCCCCCGGTTGGATGATGGTTTCTGTTGGCTGACTGATGACTCATCGCTGGAATTTCGTCAAGGAACCATCAGTCAATCGACAGGAACCATCAGTCCAGCACAGTTCCGCCACACAATATCGGCATTTCACTGTGAGGTAATCCACCGTGACGTCCGGCGTCTGCCGTGCGACAATAAAGCCATGGTTACCAACGCAACAATCGAGGCTCTTCTGGGCCGCCGCTCCATCCGTAAGTTCAAGGACGAGGCCATCGACGACGATACCCGCGCCACGCTCGAAACCGTCGCCCAACATGCCGCGTCCAGCCAGTTCCTTAACGACTGGTCCGCCATCCGTATCACCGACCCGGCCACCAAAGCCAAGCTCGCCGAATTCGGCCATCAGCCGTATATCGCCACCGCGCCGTTGCTGTACGTGTTCGTCATCGACGAGCACCGCAACGCACGCATCGCCGAACGCAAGGGTATCGATCCCGCTTCCGACGAATTCCATCTCAAGTACAGCTATCGCTTCACCCAAGCTCAGAACGACGCAGTGCTGGCCCTGCACGCCATGGAGACCGCCGCCTATTCGCTGGGACTGGGCTGCGTGATTCTCGGCTCTCTGCTCAACAACATCCCCGGCCTTATCGACGTGCTGAATCTGCCGGAATACACGTATCCGGTGCTGGGTCTGGCCATCGGCAAGCCCGATCAGAACCCGACCGTCAAGCCGCGCATGCCGCGCACGATGCAGTTCTTCGAGAACACCTACCCGGCTGACGCCGATGGCGTACTCGACCAGCTGCCCGCCTTCGACGAGGAAGTTCACCGGTACTACGATCTGCGCCAAGCCGACCGTCCGGTGGACGCTTTCAGCGATCAGGTCGCCACGATCAGTCGGCAGGATGTCAGCCATCAGACACTGCTCGACAAGGCCGCCGCTCAGGGCTTCCGTCTGGATCAGTGAGACCAGAACCAACGAGATAGCCTCGGATAGGCTCGTCACTGAGTCGTCTCGGTCTCAGCACTGCGACGACTCAGTTCCAACACCTCAACATTTCATCACCGGATACCGGCAAAATTGCACAACCATCCCGCCGGTGTCGCACCATCAACAAACGTTCACATATCAGTCCCATTATGCGGACAACCAACGGCCAGTTTTGCAAGAAAACCCGCCAAACCAGCAGTATTCGCACCAGTGGTGGGAATAGACTGCATGTGGCCGCAATGATTACGAACCGGAAAAGAGGGACTGGATGCGGACGGTTTGGCAAGTCTTTCTACGCGATTGCAGACGTATCTTACGCAATCCCGTTGCCGTTGTGGTGACGCTCGGCGTAGCAATGCTGCCCTCGCTGTACGCATGGTTCAACATTCTCGCCAACTGGGATCCCTATTCAGCCACCGGCAATCTGCAAGTGGCCGTAGCCAATGAAGACCAAGGCACCACCAACGATCTGGTCGGCCATCTCGATGCGGGCCGGCAGGTCGTCAAGAAACTCAAGCAGAACGACGAACTCGGCTGGCGCTTCGTAGACAATGAGGAACAGGCCGTCCACGGCGTGGAGACCGGCGGATACTATGCAGCCATCGTGCTGCCCAAGGATTTCAGCACCAGCCTGGTCGAATCGGTGACCGGAACCTCCAAACAGCCAAAAATCAAGTATTACGTCAACGAGAAGAAGAACGCGATCGCGCCGAAAATCACCGACACCGGTGCCACCACCATCGACGAGCAGATCAACTCCGCCTTCGTCACCACGGTAGCCACCACCGTTGCCTCGGCCGTTTCCGAAGCGGGAGGCGATCTCGACCAAGCCACCGGCAAAGTCCAGCACGATACGATCAATGATCTCAATACGGTGATGTCCACGCTGAACACCGTTCAGGATTCACTCACCGACTTACAGGACACGCTGGCCCAATCAGACACGATTCTCGCCGACGCCAAACAGACCACCGCCTCACTCAAGCAGACCGTCGCGGCCGCGCAGAAGGCCTCCCGCCAGTCCGGCACACTGTTGACGGAAACACAGGCCGGGTCACAAGCCTTCTCCACCACACTGGTCGGCGCACTCGACACCAGTTCAGCACAACTCTCCGGACTGGCCGTTCACGTCAACAACGCCGCCGGCAGCATCACCGGCTCCTTCAACAGCGCGCAGAACTCCGTCGACACCATCACCAACACACTTTCGGCCCCACTGAATGCCACCCAAACGTCAATCAGCGATCTGAAAGACGCGCTGACCAAAGCCGGCATCGGCAAAGACACCACCGACCCAGTCGGCCAGAACATCTGGAAACAAATCGATGCGCTCGACTCATTGATCAGCAAACAGCAGACACAGCTCAACACCTTCCATACCGACACCACACAGTTCATCAACTCCGGTAAAGACGCCACCACGAATCTTTCCGGAGCCATGACCAACACCACCACCGGCGGCATCGCGGCGCTGAATACCGCGCGCGGCTCGCTGACCGGCACCGTAATGCCGTCGCTCACCTCATCATTGAACAGTTTCGCCGCCCTGAATGGCACACTGGATGGCACGTTGACTTCGTTATCCGGCACCTTGGATCAGGCCGACGGACTGTTCGACCAGCTTGTCGATACCCTGAACCAAACAAAAACCACCATCAGCAGCACGCAGGATTCGCTGCGCCAGGTGGCCAGCGATGTCGCCACCGTACGCACCGATATCGCCACGCTCGATAGTTCCGCCGCTTACCAGAAAATCCGGGATACGCTGCATCTGGATGACAAGGGATTCGGCGACTTCATGGGCAATCCCGTCACCCTGACCACGAAAGTCGTGTATGCCACCGACAATTACGGGTCCGCAGTCACCCCGTTCTACACGAATCTGGCACTGTGGGTAGGCGGTTTCGTGCTAATCGCCATCTACAAGCTTGAGGTCGACCGCGAGGGCATTCGCCGTATCACCGCTACGCAAGCATATCTTGGCCGCTGGCTGCTGCTGGTCACCATCGGATTCCTGCAAGCCGTCATCGCCACCATCGGCGATCTGGTGCTTGGCATCCAATGCGAGCATCCGCTGCTGTTCATCTTGGCCGGGATCTTCTGTTCGTTCGTATACATCAACATTATTTACGCACTGGCCGTGGCGTTCCGCCATATCGGCAAAGCCATCGCCGTAATTCTGGTCATTGTGCAGATACCCGGCGCCTCCGGCCTGTATCCGATTGAAATGATGCCGAACTTCTTCCGCGAACTGCACCCGTGGCTGCCCTTTACCTACGGCATCAACGCGATGCGCGGCCCGATCGCCGGCCTGTACGCGAACCATTACTGGCTCGACATGCTGCACCTGTTCTGGTATCTGCCGGCGGCACTCTTCGTGGGACTTGTCATACGCCGGTATGCGATGAACCTGAACGCGCTGTTCGACCGTCGTTTGGGAGATACCGACCTGATGATCACCGAGCACAACAGCATGGTGAACGAACAGGTGAGCTTGAACTCCGTATTCCGCACGGTGTCCGACAGCAAGGAACTGCGCGATATCATCGCTCATCGCGCGCACCGGTTCTTCGCGCGGTACCCAAAGATGATCGTTGCCGGTCTGACATTGCTGACCGTACTCCCGTTCGTATTCCTGGTACTGCTGTTCGTCACCCAAGAGAAAATCGCCATGCTGACCTCCTGGATTCTGTCGATTATTCTTATCGACGCCTATCTCATTGTGGTTGAATACGCACGCGAAACCTACGCCATGCAGCTTGGCGTCAGTGCCATGAGTGCCGACGAGTTCCGCAATGTGATGCTCAACGGATATGCGTGGCGGCGTTTCCACGGCCACGGACGTCACGAAGCGGCGATGGGCAGCAATCCGGATATCGGCGAAACCACTGAACGACTCACACTGTTCGGCGATCAGGCCGCCGAGCCGACTGCGCACACCGCACAGTTCGAGCAGTCCGGTCAGTCTGGGCAGTCTGGGCAAGGAGGCGCACGATGAAGCTTATCTGGAAAATATTCGTACGTGACGTGCGCCAAGCCACCCGCAATGTGATCGCCGTAATCGTGGCTATGGGATTGGTGATTGTGCCGGCACTGTACGCCTGGTACAACATCGCCGCCAGCTGGGACCCGTACGGCAACACCAAGGCCTTGAAGGTCGCCGTGGCAAACGTGGATAAGGGCTATAAGTCCGATCTGATGCCGATCACCATCAACGTCGGCGAAACCGTGACCAATACGCTCAGGGCCAATCATGACCTTGACTGGCAGTTTGTGGATCGTGCTAAGGCCATCGATGGCGTGAACTCAGGCGAATACTATGCCGCGCTGATTATTCCAAAGAGCTTCAGCTCCGATATGATGACGCTGTTTTCACCGAAGATCAAGCACGCCAAGCTCGAATACTATCTCAATGAGAAAATCAATCCGATCGCTCCGCATATCACCGACCAGGGTGCTACCACCGTGGCCACGACCATCGACCAGACATTTGTGAAGACCTTGGCGAGCGTGGCGCTGGATTTGGTTTCCAACGTGGCCGATTACGCGCAAAGCCCGCAAATGGAGCAGTACGTCAACAACGCCTCCAGTCATATTGCCACCATGTCGTCTCGTTTGACTGGCACTGCGTCGCAGATGGATTCCTATGCCAATCTGCTCGGGGCCGCCAACAGCATCATTGATTCCACCGATAAGCTGCTGGGATCAACAGGCTCAGCTGCGGCCACAACCAAAAAGGCGTTGAAACAGACCCGCAACGGCGTCTCCAGCCTCGACAAGGCATTGTCCGGAGCCACCGATGGCGTCGGTACGGCATTGCAGCAGGCCGGTTCATCCTACGACACCATTGCCAAGCAGATCGATGCCGCTTTTGCCGATGTGGGCTCACAATCCTCGCAGATATCAAACAAGCTGACCGATATGCAATCCAAAGTGGAGGCTCAGGCCGACAGCTTTGGAAAGTATGCCGCCGCTTTACGAGATCTCGCCAAACAAGCGGCTTCACTGCCCGTGGGCGGAGATACCGTTGCCGCTCAACTGAACGCGGCTGCAGACCAAGCCACAAAGGCGCAGCAGAGCATGCAGCAAGCCGCCACCGCGTTGGGCGATGCGGCCACGCACATAGCAAATGGTACTGCCGATGCCGATACAGCGCGTCGAGATCTGAAATCACAAATCGCCGCCGCCAAACAATCGATTACTCAGGCTTCAGACACGTACAAGAGCACGCTGAAACCGCAACTGAACAATCTGACCTCGTCCATGGACGAAGTGGCCACGCAGGCAAGTTCCGTAATCGACGGGCTTGCGTCGACCGTCAGCAGCGTGTCAGGTCTTTCTGGCGGCGTTTCAGACAGCCTGACGGATATCCAGTCGGCCTTGACTGACGCAGCTAGCGCTTTGACCCGTTCGGCGAAGAAACTCGACAACTTGTCTTCCCAACTCGCCTCTATCACCAGTGGCGGCACCAACGACCTGTCTGTGATTTCCTCTGCGAAGCCCGATGCCATTGCTTCCATGCTGGCGGCACCCGTAGCGGTCGACCGCATCGCGCTCTATCCCGTTGCCAACTATGGTTCCGCGATGGCTCCGTTCTACACGATTCTGTCTATCTGGGTCGGTGCGATCATTCTGGTCGCCATGTTGAAAGTATCGATTTCCGACCATGAGAAGGCCCGTATCTTAGGGTTGGGCAATGATCTGCCGCTCGGTTCGGGAGTGGGTCTTCGCGAGGCCATGATTGCCGGGCGGATTGCCGGACCGGCCGCCGCGTTGGATGTGCTGAAGAAGCCGCGTGCCGAGTCTTCCGGCAATGCGCGGCAGTTCGGTTTACGCTTGCACCACGAATATTTCGGCCGATACATGATTTTCGGTTTCCTTGCTTTGCTGCAAGGTACGCTGGTGTGCCTGGGCGATATGTTCTATCTCGGCGTGCAGTGTGAGCATCCGATTCAGTTTTTGATGGTCGGGTGGTTGTCTGCACTGGTGTTCTCGAATATTGTGTATACGCTGGCCCTATCGTTCGGTGATATCGGCAAAGCCATTGCCGTAGTACTGCTGGTTATGCAGGTAGCCGGTTCCGGCGGCACATTCCCCATTGAAACACTGCCGACGTTCTTCCAGGTCGTTTCTAAATGGCTACTGTTCCCCTATGCGGTGGATGCGATGCATTCGGCCATGGCGGGCTCATTCGGCATGGAATACTGGATTTCCATGGGCAAACTGGCACTGTTCCTTGTTCCCTCATTGCTGTTGGGACTTATGTTGCGCAAGCCGGTAATTCGCTTCAACGATTGGGTTATCCGCAACCTTGAAAGCACCAAGGTGATGTGAGTGTTGGACGGAGTGTGTCCGAGCGCCCTGAACGCTTAGCAGCCTACGACCTGGCGTGTTTGGACCGTAACCTGCCTCAGATACGGCGTTGGCGAGGCCTGTGGAGCTTCTGACGCTAACGTCTACGTGGCTTGTAGCCCTTTTTACGACTGTGTGGCTTGAGTTGCTGGTTCAGCGGTACATGCCGGTAACTGGATTGTGGATCGCGATGTGTGAGGTGCCAGCATCCGCAATATTCGCAACGGTACACCCATAGCTCAACTCCGCGCTCGATTAGGCTTTGATCAGCGGCACGCTGAACCTGCGCCTTATCGTGATACATGATTTTATTCGACGTAGCGCAACGTTTAGGGGTGAAGTAATGCATAGCAGAAGCCAGTGTAGAGCGACCCCATAACCAAGCCAGTTGGCGGATTCTAGTGGTGGTTGCAACACCTGAGGTTTGAGCGGCCTTCCATGGTCA
>OATJ01001054.1_pt1 | contig 12159 bp, 9 predicted proteins | sample 1516661 | NCBI WGS metagenome assembly OATJ01 (sample SAMEA2579951, study PRJEB22360) | human gut metagenome
ATAGGTTAATTACCAGCCCGGATTTTGCACCAAATTAGTGTTAATCATCATTTCACTTTCAGCAATAGGCCATAACATATCTCTCTGAGTGAACTTCGGTGAATAGTAAATTTTTATTTTATTGAAATCTTCTACAGTTTCTCCTTCTACATTCCAGCCACGAATCTTTTTATTGAATTGTTCGAAAATGTCGAATTTACTTTTCTTTGTACCGTTAGCCCAGCGGCGCAGATCATAGAAGTAATGACCTTCAAATGCAAGTTCGAGGATACGTTCTTGTTGAATGATATCACGCATACCATCTTTGGTCAGATATTTATCCGGGTTGATAGAATGATTTGCCCATGCTTCTTCAACGGGTGGAAGGAAGGCGCGTTCACGTACCAGGTTGATGTATTTGTATACCTCTTCATTAGGAGCGCTTAATGACTCATTCAATGCTTCTGCATAGAGCAGATAAAGGTCTGCCAGACGGATAATAGGGAAAGCATAGTTTGTTCCCTTAAACTCTGTCTTTGTATCTTCCGTAACATAAGTAGTATAAGGTGTCAACTTACGTATGAAGTATCCGGTTGTTGAATAGTATTGGTTACCATTACGTCCGGCAGGATAGTTTGTCGGGTCACCGGCAAGCACCTTCACTGTTTGGGATTTAGATTCATCTGTTCTACCGGCTCCGAACCATACTGAACCGTCGAAAGCAACGTCACCATAGAAACGTGGCTCACGGTAAGTATTCAGGCGGGCTGTCGGGTAGTTCTTTTCAATGTATTTCTCCTGTACAGCGTCACCACGTGTTACTTCATAACGTGATTTGTACCATCCGTTTTCATTCCATGTCTTATCTTCTTCGATAGGTACACCGTTGGATGAATAGAAATTCTCAACAAATTCTAATGTTGGATTCCAGTGTGAATTCAAACGTGCCGTACGGCAATAAGCATTGAGTGCAGGCATCATGTTGAACTGATAATCTTTCGTACTCAGGTTGATTCTGTTTGACCAGATGTATTCTCCCTGATTGTTGGCATGATCTGTGATAAGCTGGCTGAAAGTTAAGATTTTGCGTGTATCTTCTGAAATTTTCAACGTACCCACGTTCGTGTAATGGTAAAGTTCGTGATTTCCATTATCGCAATATTTGATTGCTTCTTTACATGCTTGGGCTGCACGAGTCCATTTTGCAGGGTCGTAAGTAGTAGGCCACAATGCTTTACCGTCTTTATCTTTGAATTCGGCATAGTTATTGTTGTTACCATTAAAGAAAGGACTAGCCATATGTACCAGGATCTTTGCTTTTAATGCGGCAGCGATAGGGCGGGTGATACGGCCATATTCAGTCATTGCCATTTCTATCTTATCCGGCAAATGAATTCCCGAGTCTTCTTCTTCGTCAAGATCGCTTCCGATACATTCGTCAAGTAGACTGATAATATATTCGATACAGTCATCCAGCGGTTCTCTCGGCAGACGTACTTCTTCCGGTTGACTGGTGATAGGAAGATTGTCACGTACTACAACGATAGGACCATACTTCTGTACCAGCATCCAGTGGTAATATGCTTTCAGGAATTTCACTTCGAGTACCCAACGAACTTTATCGTATTCTTCAAGATCGCGTACCTGATCTACGTTTTCAAGGAAAATGTTACAATGGCGTATAGCCTGATAGAAATTGTTCCATGATCCCATACTGACAGAAGTGACACTATTTCCGTTTAATAATAGTTTCATACCATTGGTCTGAACATTATTATAAGCGGTTATTTCGTTACCATACATATAGACGTCATTTGTAGCAAACTGGCTTGGTATGTATGAGTAGCATGTGGCCAAATATTTTTCTGCACTCACCTGATCACGGAATGCATATTCAATGGTTCCCAATTTGTCGGGCATGACATCAAGAAAATTGCAACTTGTAGTCAGCGCCATTGAGAGGGCCAATATAGATAAATATTTCTTTTTCATTTTGATCTGTTTATTGTATGATTAGAATGAGAAGTTAACACCAATATTATTTACGCGTTGGAGTGGATATTTAAATCCTTTATCCATACTTGTCATTTCAGGATCCCATGTGTCAAATTTACTGAAGCACAATAAATTAGTTCCGCTATAGTAAATACGGATGGTGTTCATATGGAGCTTCTTTAATATCTTTTTCGGGAGTGTATATCCAATTTCCACTGATTTCAAGCGAAGGAATGAACCGTCACGCATAAACCAGGTACTGGTCTGAGAGTTATTTGAAGATACAGTAGAAGACAAACGAGGCCAGAAAGCGTATACATCTTGATTACGTTCGCTCCAGTAACTGTCGGCAATAGCTTGCATTACTTGAGTTCCACTACCTGATCCGGTAAATGGATGCATTACATTATAGTCCATCCAGAATGATTCACGGGCAGAACCTTGGAAGAAACAAGAAATATCAAGGCCTTTCCAACCATATGTCAAACCAAAACCATAAACAATTTCCGGGCTTTCGTCAGGATATCCCAAAGGTACTTTATCAAGAGCGGTAATTTGTCCGTCACCATTGATATCTACGTATTTGATGTCACCACCACGACATTCTCCGAATTGAGTCGGGCTGTTGTAAACCTCATTATCATCGATGAAAAGACGTTCGGCTACATATCCCCATGTTTGTTTCAGTTTTTGATCGATACGTGATAACCACGGTGTTTTGCTGTAATCAGGTTCTTCGTATACTTTGTATTTACCTCCTGCCCAAGTCAGGTTGGCACGTGCCTGCATATAAGAACCATTTTTGAACGCATGATTATAGTCTAAAGAGATATCAATACCTTGGCTGATTGCTTCACCCAAATTGGATTTAATACTAGCCTGTAATCCCATAGAACCTGGGAGAGAAGCACGAGACATCAAGATATTATAACGGTAGTCGCGATAAACATCCACCTGCAATTCGAGGTCATTGAAAAGGCCGATTTCCACACCTAAATTGGTTTTACGTGAAGTTTCCCAGGTGATATCATCGTTGGCATAACGATTGATACTAACACCGTTTACAGAATGTAGACCGGTATAGTCATTTCCCCATGTATATCCATAGCTACCGTTGTTCAGATTAACTTCCGAGCGATAATAGAAACGGTCTTCTTTCGCACCGATCTGGTCATTTCCTACTAAACCGAAGGTTGCTTTCAGTTTCAGTTTGCTTACTACTTTCTTCAATGATTCCGGATAGAACGGCTCATTACTGATAATGTATCCTAAACCGGCTGAAGGGAAGAATCCGTAGCGTTCTTTCTCAGAAAAACGCTCAGAACCATTGTAACCGAAGTTACCTTCGAAGAAGTAACGGTCGTCAAAAGCATAAGTTACACGTCCTGAGAGACCCATATTACGGTAAGGAAGGGATAACTGTATGGTACTGGTTTTCTTAGAGTTCTTTTCATCACGCAAATAATATACCAACAAACCACTAATAGCATGCTTCTTATTGAAGGTGTGGTTATAAGTCAGTGTTCCCTGGAAATAAGTGGAGTTGATAACTTCTTTGTTTTCATTTCCAACAGACAGATAGTCTGTACCGGCAGAGGGATTAAGACAGGTCAGGAAGTAAGTATTCTGAGCCGGGTTGTAACCTCCTGCAGTGAAGTAGTAAGGCTTATATGTACGGTCAATACTGTAGTTGGTTTTTCGGTTGGTATTAAACATACCTCTCAGTTTCAGTCCTTTCAATATGAAACCTAAATCCTGCTCCAATTCCATTTGAGCAAAAATTGTAGAATTCTGTCTGTCCTGGTAACCTTTCATCAATTCAGCATAGGGATTGATAAAAGTATTTTCACTACCACCATAGAGAATGTATGGAGTTGTTTCGTTGGCTTTATCCGGTTGGTAATAAGCTGGATATTCTACCGGACTTGATTGAGAAATCATTTTGTACAGGTCACTTCCTGAATGTACCGGACCGGTATAATCGTCCATTGTAGCTTGCAAGCGTACTTTTACCAATGTTGATTTACTAACATTGATATCTACGTTACTACGAAGCAAATATTTGAATAGACTGATGTTATTGTCGAATCCGTTTGCTTTGGCATTTTTAAAGATACCGGCATCGTGTGACAGTGATCCGGCTACATAGTATCTGGCTACTTTACCACCACCGCTTAGATTCAGATTACCACGTAAGTTGGTTGTGTGGTTCTTCAGCAACATATCATACCAGTCAACCGCAGGGAACACATTGGGGTTCAAGCCGGCAATTGTATTGTCTATCTTCTGTTGGCTATAACGCGCAGGAGAAGACGGGTCACGTGTAGTGATAGCCTCGTTATACATATTCATATAAGTGATAGGATCCGTCCATTTCACCTCTTTTGTCGGAGCAGAAATAGAAGTTTCAAAACGGGCTGAAATCTTACTTGGACCTTCAGAACCTTGCTTTGTAGTTACCAGAATTACACCATTGGCACCACGTGCACCATAGAGAGCAGTGGCCGTAGCGTCTTTCATGATAGAGAAACTGGCAATGTCATCTACTTGCAGACGTGCTAAGTCTTCTGACTCCATTTCCACATCATCTACCAGGATAAGTGGAGACTTTGCATATCCGAAGGTTGTTACACCACGTACAAAGAAGTCTGCATTGTCTGCACCCGGTTCACCACTACGCTGGTAGGAGATAAGACCTGCTACACGTCCGGCAAGTGCTGTGGTAAGGTTACTTGTAGGTGCTTTCAACTCTGCTGGTTTGATAGTTGATACGGAGGCAAGCACACTTTCTTTCTTCTGCTTGGCAAAAGCAACAACTGTAACTTCATCCAGCTCGTCTACTTTCTGTTTTAGTATGATTCTAAGGTTATTCTTATCACCTACTGTGATTGTCTGAGGTTCCATACCCAAATACGTAATTTCGAGTTTGGCTCCTTTGGGTACATCAATTGAGAATGTACCATCCATATCTGTAGTTACTCCTCTTGGTGTACCTACTACCTGGATAGCAGCTCCGGGAACAGTTTCTCCGGTTTCGTCAATAATGGTACCTTTCAATGTAATGTTTCGGGATTGTGTGACGCCCGGAACGGATGGAGAGGTGGCAAAAGCGGTTACTCCATAATTTGGAAAGGAACCTAACATGCCCAACAATAGTAGCATTGCGCTACACCTTTTGGTTAGAAAAGGAAAATTGTTTTTCATCTTCTTTAATTAGATTAATTAATAAAAAGTATAATTTCACAAATGTTATCGATGTGTGCGTTAACACTTGGTTCTGCAAAGGTATGGAATTGTGAAAAGATGTTTTTATGTATTGTTTCAAATGTTGCTTGATTTGTCTCTAAATCGTTTTTGGGACGCTATTGATAGTAAAATGAGATAAAATTTCAAATGGACTGAGTTTTGGCTGGTAAATCGGAGGGTTGGATAGGTGAATATAGAAAACAGATCAATAATGAATATATTTATCCGTGTTTTATCATATTATAGTTATTGCTTTTTAAGAAATAAGTATCGCGTAGTCTTCTTTCTCATCCTGAAAATATAGTTGTTAGCCCCGTCTCATATCCTGTTATATAAATATTTTCTATGATAGTTGATACGCTATTATAAGTCTATGAGATTATAGTGATAATGGTGATGGCTGTTAACGGCTAACTTTGTGGGTGAATAAAAAATAATCGACCATGAGAAAGCATACACATATTGGAATAAAGTCTTTTTCTGCACTATTGGCTTCTGCTGTTTTGTTGGGGTTTACTTTCCGTCAGCCGGTTCAATCAGAAGGAGATCCTTTGTTTATAACAGGGTTAACTCCGTATAAAGCAGGTGTCATTACATCGCAAAAAGGGACGAAACAATTAGTCCTTTATTCGTCTGACTGGAAGGAGAGTTTGCAAAAGTGGGATTTGGATGCCGTACCCAGTGGGGTAACTGTAGCTGGGGATAAAATCTATGCTACAGTTACTGGAGATAAGAATGGAGTGTATGTTCTTTCTGTAACGGGAGATTCAAAGGAATATATACCAACCGGTTCGGGGGCTTGTTTTCCTTTGGCAGATGAGAAAACAAATAAATTATATGTTTGTAATCAGTTCTCAACAACCGTTTCTGAAATCGATTTAGGGAGTAATAAAGTGATGCGTGAAGTAAAAGTACTTCGTGAGCCTAAATCATCTATACTTGATCCGAATGGAAAGTATTTGTTCGTTACCAATTATCTTCCTCAACAACGTGCCGATATAGATACGGTGGCAGCATGTGTTTCGGTCATTGATTTGAACAGTTTTCATAAGGTACGCGATATCCAGTTGGCTAACGGGAGTAATGCTCTACGTGGTATGACGCTTTCTCCCGATAGTCGTTATTTATTGATAACGCATAATCTGGGACGCTTTCAGGTGCCTACTTCACAGTTACAACAAGGTTGGATGAATACCAGTGCTATCAGTATTGTTAATCTGGAAAGTCTGAGATTTGAGGGTGCCGTATTGCTGGATGAACCCGAACGTGGTGCAGCTGGTATATGGGATGTGAAATGTGCGGATAATAAGATCGTTATCAGCCACTCCGGTACACATGATATTAGTGTGATTGATTATCCCGGTTTTATTCAGAAGTTTAATGCTTATCCGCAAAAAGATGCATTGACGTATGATCTTCGTTTTTTGTATGGTCTTCGGGATCGGATAGCATTGGCAGGGAACGGTCCGCGCAGTTTGATACTAAAAGATGGAAAGGCGATTGTCCCTACTTATTTTTCGGATACATTGAATATTGTTGATTTGAATACGCATCAGATAGATGCTGTGCCTTTGGTACAGAATCGGGTAGAGAGTCGTATACAACGTGGTGAGAAGTACTTTAATGATGCAGAGCACTGTTTTCAGAACTGGCAGTCGTGCAACGGATGTCATCCGGGAGATGCCCGTACAGATGGCATGAATTGGGATTTGATGAATGATGGTATCGGTAATCCGAAAAACTGCAAAAGCTTACTATTCTCGCATGTCACACCTCCTAATATGATTTCGGGTATCCGTGCTTCTGCTAATGTAGCTGTGCGTGCCGGGTATAAATTGATTCAGTTTACTGATCTTCCGAAAGATTTTGCAGATTGTGTAGATGAATATTTGATGGATCTTAAACCTGTTCCCAGCCCATATCTGGTGAATGGAGAACTTTCGGAGAAAGCACAGCGCGGTCGTAAGGTATATGAAAAACTAAAGTGTGACGAATGTCATTCGGGACCCTATTATACCGATATGAAAATGCATCGTATTGGAGAAGATGTTGAATTTGAAAATGGATGGGATACACCGACTCTTCGGGAAGTATGGCGTACGGCTCCTTACTTATTTGACGGAAGGGCTGCTACGATGAAAGATGTTTTTACGGTTCATAAGCATGGTATTGATAAAAAAGTATCTGATAAGGAAATAGATGAACTCGTAGAATATGTGAATTCTCTATAAAAATGAAAAATATGATATTGGAAGCAAATATAGAAATTGTCCATAGGCTTTATCAAACGGGAAAAGGGTCTTTTAAGGAAATGCTTTTTCAGTTGATGGCTTTGTATGAGGCAGTCTATACACCGGTACGCATTGTAGTATTCGGTGCACCCCAAAATAATGAAGAATACTGCGAACGTTTCAGTCAGATTCGTAATGTTATTGCTGAACGATTTGGAAACACGGCTCCTACAGTGAGTTATGTTGCCCAACCTCCATGTCCGCAAGGCCTCGTGATGGAAGTACATGAAGTGGTGTTGACGGATGCTGACCGTATCTGTTATAAAACATTGGATGATGTGCCTTATATTACGGTTGAGCGTGAAGGATGCAAGCGTCTGTTTATGAGTGGGATTATTGGTAATGTTCTTCAAGCTACTATTCGCAGGCAGGCGGATGATGTGTTCAGAACAATTTCTCATATAATGATTGCTGAGCAGATGCCGGTCTCTTCTATTGTGCGTCAATGGAATTACATTGAGAAGATAACAGATTGTGATGTCACGGGACATCAGCATTATCAGGACTTCAATGATGCCCGTTCTTTATTTTATCAGTCTGCACAGTGGTTAGACGGTTATCCGGCAGCTACTGGTATAGGTACCCAGTGGGGAGGAGTAATGATTGATATTGATGCTTTGTTTTGCCAGGATAAAACGGTTTGTGTGAAAGCGGTGGATAATCCGTTACAGGTCTCTGCTCATGCTTATTCACAAAATGTGTTGTTAGGTGAGAAGGATGAGAAGCTCAATAAGAAAACTACGCCAAAGTTTGAACGTGCCAAGGCTATATGGAAGAAAGATCATGGGTTTGTTTATATCTCCGGTACTGCTGCCATCCGAGGTGAACAAAGTCTGGAAGGAGTGGGGATTGAAGAACAAACACTTGCAACACTGGAGAATATAAAATATCTTGTTTCTGCCGAAAATCTTGGGGAATCGGGCATTCCAGTGACGAAAGATGCATCCTATATCTGCTTTCGTGTTTACGTCAAAAGATGGGAGGATATGGCGAAGGCCCGTGAGGTTATCACCCGTCAGTATCCTGATCTTCCGGCTGTATATACTCTTACGGATGTTTGTCGCTCTGAACTTCTGATTGAGATTGAAGGAATGGGGGTTATTTGAGAATGGAGAAGGGAGAGGGGAGAAAGAGGCTGCGCTATCATGTTGCACAGTTAATTTTCAACTTTCAATTAATTAAATAATTATATTAAAACGATGAAAACAACAAAAGTATTAATTGCGGCATTTATTGCCTGCTGTGGGGTAGGGATGACCTCTTGCTCTACAGAATCTAAAAAGACAGAATCAGTTATGACACAAGAAAAGACAACGTATCAGAAGAAGTTTACAAATGCTGACTTCTACAAAGATGGAAAGTTTGATCAGGAAGCTGCTAAGAAAGCATTTCTGGATATGTTTGAGTTTTATGACGTACCTTTCACTGCATTGATGGAAAAGGACATCTGGTTTACCGATTTCGGACTGGGTGACTTTGAGAATACAGGTATGGGGGGGATCTTCTGGATTAACGATGCCGAACATGGCTATTTTGCTCATAGTATTTACTTGTTGCCTGGGCAGATGATTCCGGAACATGCTCATGTAAAAACTTCATTTCCTGCCAAACATGAATCATGGATGGTAAACCATGGGTGGGTATATAATTTCTCTGAGGTAGGAGACGAAACTCCTAATCCGCCTGCTATTCCTGCCGGTCACGGTCCGGTTAAGAGTAAAAACTTTGTAGTACAGCAGGTAGGTGACGTTCTTCGTTTGAAAGAACCTGAGACTTTCCATTTTATGATGGCTGGTCCCGAAGGAGCTATTGTTGAAGAGTGGGCCTGCTACCATGATAACGATGGTTTGCGTTTCACAAATAAAAAAGCAGCTTTATAACTAATACCTAAGATACCATGAGAAAAATAAATCATATTGGAATACCTACTCAGACACCGCAACCGGGTGAATCTTATGCAGAAGGTTTGAAAGTGTGGCTGACTAACTTTAATGAAAGCCCTAATAAAATAGAATTTCTTCGTTTTGAAGAAGGAAGCTGGATGCCGGAACTGATTCAGAAAACGGCTCATATAGCCTATGAAGTAGATAATCTGGAAGAAGAATTAAAAGGTGCCAAAGTACTTGTTGAACCGATGCCGGGAGGTGAAAATCTTACCATTGCTTTTATTGAGGAAGAAGGTATTGCACTCGAACTTATGTATTTTGAAAAGTAACTCTTAAATTAAAAAATATGGATAAGTTTATAAATAACCCTGATAATCTCACAGAAGAGTTGTTGGAAGGCTATGTGATGGCTTACAGTGATCAGGTAGCTATTGGAGGTGAGAATATTATTGTGCGTGCCAATGCTAAACCGGAAGATAAGGTTGCTATTATCACGCTTGGAGGTTCGGGTCATGAACCTGCATTGAGTGGTTTTGTAGGTGAAGGTATGCTCGACTGCTCTGTGGTTGGAGATATTTTTGCAGCTCCGGGCGCACAACGCGTTTTTCAGGCTTTGCAAATGTTCAAACGCGAAGCGGGGATCTTGTTGGTAGTACTCAATCATTCCGGTGATATTATGAGTGCAAACATGGCTTGTCAGTTGGCTGAACGGGTGGGTATCAAAGTGAAGAGTATCATTACCCATGATGATATCAGTGCCGGGCTGGATGCTCCCGATGAAGATCGTCGCGGATTGGCAGGTTGTGTGCCTTTGATTAAAGTGGTTGGTGCCGCTGCCGAAGAAGGTAAATCTCTGGACGAGATACTTGAAATAGGTGAACGTATGAATGCGAAGATAGCCACGCTTGCTGTAGCAATGAAAGCATGTACGCATCCACAAAATGGTATGAGCATTTCCGATCTTCCGGACGGTATTATGGAGATTGGTATGGGACAACATGGCGAAGGTGGTGGTGGACGTAAACCATTGGTTTCTGCCGATGATACTGCCGAGGAAATGGTAGGCTAATGAAAAAATTACAGCCTAAACCTGGAGATAAGGCGTTGCTTATCATTAACGGCGTGGGGGCAACTACTCATATGGAGATGAGTATTGTTTACCGTAAGGCTCATTTTATATTAGAAAATAACGGTGTTGAAGTGGTGTCCGGACGTATTGGTGAATTACTGACAGTACAGGAACAGGCCGGTTTTCAAATGATTCTGGCATTGCTGGACAATGATCATGTAGATTATTTGAAGAACCATATGTCTAATGCACCTTACTGGACTACTTTAGGAAAATAAGAATGGATAAATTAACTGTAAATGACTTTAAGAAAATGATTCAGAACGCTCTGAAAAATATAACAGAGCGTTCTGATGAGTTCTCTAAACTGGATGCTGTATTGGGGGACGGTGATCACGGTACAGCTATCGTACAAGCTATGTCGGCCATTGTACAATCGGCTGATAAAGGTACGGAATTCAAGAAAATGCTTGGAGATATGGGTTTCGACGTAATGTTGCAGATCAGTGGCTCTACCAGTACACTACTTGGAGGATTTTTTCTCGGAATGAGCGATGCACTGGCAGATGGAGTAACTGAGCTGGATGCTGAAGGTGTAAAAAGCATGTTTGCCGGTGGACTTGCCGGTGTGAAAAAGCAGACTAAAGCCCAACGCGGAGATAAGACGATGATGGACGCTTTGATACCTGCTGTAGAAGCTATACAAGCCACAAATTCGTCTGATATAAAAATGTTGATGGCAGCGGGAGCAGAAGCTGCATTGAAGGGAGCAGCGGAAACTGTAGATATGAAAGCTAACTTTGGGCGTGCCCGTAATTATGGCGAACGTTCCATTGGATATGCCGATTCCGGAGCAAGCTCCTGGTCATGCATGTTTGATGCTTTTGCAAAAGCACTACTTTAAAGATATATAAAAACAGAATAAGAGAAAATGGCAGATTTAGATGATTTAAGAGATGGCTGCAACTTTGGGTTGGACCAGGCTGTGGCAAATCAGACTTTCCACGTAAAAGGCGCAGGAAATCTTCCCTGGGGAATGAAAGACCGGTTATCACGTATATTTAATCCTGCGACAGGACGTACAGTGATGTTGGCTTGTGACCATGGTTTTATAATGGGGCCTACTTCCGGACTGGAACGTATCGACCTGAACATTGTACCACTTATTGAGTATGCAGATTGTCTGATGTGTACCCGTGGTGTTTTGCAGTCTGTTATTCCACCCACCACAAACAAATCAATTTGCTTGCGTTCGGATGCCGGTACCTCCATTTTGACAGAATTGAATGACAATGTATTGATTGATATCGAAGATGCAGTACGCATGAACGTTTCGGCTATGGCAGTGATGCTGGCTATCGGTGATAAAGAACATGAAGCTAAAACGGTGGCTAATCTCTACAAGGCAGTAGATAAAGGTACACGTTATGGCATTCCTGTAATGGGAGTTACGGCCGTTGGTAAAGAAATGGCTCGTGATGCACGTTATTTTGGTTTAGCTTCACGTATTGCAGCCGAGAATGGCGCTAACATTGTAAAAACTTACTATTGCGACGGTTTTGAGAAAGTGGCAGCTGCCTGCCCGGTTCCCGTAGTGATTGCCGGTGGTAAGAAACTTCCGGAGAGGGAAGCGCTTGAGCTTTGTTATATGGCTATCAATGACGGTGCTTCCGGGGTAGATATGGGACGTAAC
>OATJ01001055.1_pt1 | contig 12143 bp, 8 predicted proteins | sample 1516661 | NCBI WGS metagenome assembly OATJ01 (sample SAMEA2579951, study PRJEB22360) | human gut metagenome
CGGATTCACCCCGGAAATAAAAATACAAGACAAACGAGCCAATATCATATTCCGCACAGATAGAGAACTAGCGACCGAACATTATAAACTGAATATAGCCCCCTCTTGTATTCTAATAAAAGCATCTGGACAAAAAGGTTTCTTTTACGCAATGCAAACCTTACGTTTTCTGCTTCCTCCAGCAATAAACAACCAAACTCAGGTAGAGAATATTCAATGGAACGTACCGGGAATGACCATACTAGATGGCCCCCGATACAGCAATCGGACCGTGGCAATACACACACCTTTCACTCTCATCTCGAAGGATAATCTCAAAGAATTGATCGATCACCTAGCCATGTTAAAAATAAACAGACTTCATTTCACACAAGAAGTTCATGATACGACACCTGAAGGACAGCAAAAAATGAAGGATATGAACCTGTATGCTAAATCCAAGAAGATCACGATCTCAAACGGAACAACACACACCCATGATATCATATCGTATCTCCCGTTCCAAGCAGAGCGACTTATCTGGAAAGCAAATATCTCCGATTGCGATGAGGATAAAAAAAGGTTATTCCAATATTTAGCACCCATCGCAGAAAGAAGCTGGTCTGGTAATTTGTTAGCCCATCGCCTCACGCAAGATATCGATCAAGATAGGCTTCAATCCGCTTACGAAACATTCCACGGCGATCACCATCAGTATCAATCCCATCAAACGCATCATCACGTTATTTCCAGTCTCTCCCAATATACGTACCAGCCGGGTAGAAGCTTGCAAGATCAAGAATGTGATAAAATAGACCAATGCGATTATTCCGATCAACGTACCCTTTAAGGTGAATGTCGAAGCGTCATCCATAAGCATGATAGCGTTGGCGATCGCTCCCGGACCACACAACATCGGGATCGCCAGAGGAGTAATGGATATATCATCCGCATAGGTTTTCACCTCTTCCTCTTTCAACTTCGCATTGGAGTAGCGTGCTTGAAGCATATCAAACCCGATCTTGAAGATAATAAAGCCGCCAGCTATGCGAAAGCCGTTCGAAGAGATACCAAAGAACTTAAACAGGAACTGACCGGAGAAAGTAAAAACCATCAAGGTGATGAACGACACGATCGTGGCCCTTCGGACAATCGCTTTCCGCTCATGGTCATTCATACCATTGGTCATGGTCAAGAAAACCGGCATCGTACCGAGTGGATTGGTCAACGTAAAAAACGAAGTGAAACATAATAGGGCGAAAGGTAACAAGTCTTCCATATCAATAATTTTTTAATTGGCTAATGTGCCAATATGCCAATTAGTTGAAGAGAGAATGATTGGCACATTGGTACATAACATATTGTCACATTATTTACTCATCCCAGACCAAATAGGCTGAGACCAACCAATGATTCAGCTTATTCCCATCCACTTCTGCCGCTTCCGGAATACTCACCGTCAGCGTATGATGGCCGGGTTGGATATCCTTCAGCTCCACCTCTTCCGGTATCACGTCCGATCCGGGACACCAATTAGAGCGGGAAAGATCCGAAGACGCCAAGGGTTCCTCTACTTCTTTCTCCGAATAACCCTTCTCGGTGATATAGGCAGCCAGACGCTTTCTCAACCAAACCCCGGTAGCCGGATTAAAACGACGGAAAGAAGCGCAGTCCGTACGCCAAGGAACAAAATCCAAGACTGGAACTCCATCAACAGAGACAATATTCTGTTTTTCCACGAACTCATCACCACCGGAATGACCGCCATGTCCCGTAACGATATATTTCAGACGGACATCACGTGCGCCTTGAGGAATATCAAAATCCAATGACACGTCCTTCCGGGCGAATATATCCGGATATTCCTGCCCGATATAATAAACCGTATTCATCAACGGCTCTACATGTTTCTTCGGCAAAGCGTCGCAAGACAGATCAGACTCGTCCACATCGATCGTCATGCTAGCGACGTATCCTTCCGGTGTCCATGTATCGATAAAGATCCCAACATAAGCGCCACCTTCCAGAAGAGGATACAAATCGGTTATGTCTTGCTCCCAGCTTACGCTATCTTCCCAATGGTCGACATACACAGGTTTACGATGTTTCGTCAAGCTATCCTCGGGACTACTGTAATGCCCTACTCCGAACGGAGTCATGAAACGCATCAATTCCACGGTAGGTTGATAATCCGTCCCGTGGATGATACCGATCATCTTCTCCAGTTTCACGCTATCCACCGCAGGAAACTCCTTCTCGCCTTTAGCGATATTCAACAAATTAATGCCCGAGGCATTTGGCAATACAAAACAAGAGCCGGATTTATCCCAGCGATCTCCATTCGAAGCTACCGTAACCCGGAGTTTGACGGAAACGTTTCGCTTATATTCCGGCAATGTTACCTTCTTCAAGATAATACGGCCATTCACCAAATGATAGATACTGTCCGGTCCCGGAGCGTTAAAAGCGGCGGGATATACATCCGGAGCGAAACGTACGCGGGTATCATTAAATACCTGTACGGAATAATCTCCCATCGACAGTAATTCTTTATGTCCGCAAGAAGCGGTACATAGAAAAACTCCCGTCAAGGAGACAAATAAAGCCAATTTTTTAATCATTTTGTCTAGAATTTAGTAAGCTCCTTAATAAGCTGCTTTTGTCCGGCAGTCTTATCGGCGTGCGTACAAGGACCGGTCACACAACCGCCCTCGCAAGCCATCCCTTCTATAAACTGCGCGGGAGCCTTTCCGGTTTTAGCGTAAGCGCGTAATAATGCCACATTTTTCTTTGTCAGGTTGGCTACCTGCACGGCATTTACGTTCTCGTCCTTCAAATAAACCTTAACGGCGTTGATCACACCACCACTTTGGGCGAAGCCATGCGCCTCACGGACAGCGTTAAATAATACGGAGAAAGGCTGGGCCTCCTCGATCTTGATACCCAATCCCTCCAATACGGAACCTACTTCCTCAAACGTAAGTGTAAAATCCACGCACGGATCTAGTTTCACCTCTTTTCGTTTCGCCACGCACGGGCCAACAAACACGATCTTCGCATCCGGATATTTTTCCTTCACGATACGGGCCGTATAATACATCGGAGATCCGGTAGAAGAGATGTATTTCTTTAAATCCGGGATATGTTTCTCGGCCAATTGCACGTAAGACGGACAGCAACTAGTGGTCATGAACGGTTGTCCTTCTTTCAATTTCTCGATCAATTCTTCCGCCTCATGGCGGGTGGTTTCCATAGCGCCTTGCGCCACCTCGACCACTTCCTCGAATCCCAAGGACTTGATAGCGCCATACACTTTTTCCTTCGGAGCGCTAAACTGAGCTAAGATAGACGGAGCGACAATCGCTACCATCTGTTCCTTATTCCGCAAGCGTTGCAAGATATCGAATACTTGCGAGATCTCGAAGATAGCACCGAACGGACAAGCATTCACACATTTACCGCAATATATACATTTAGACTCGTCGATATGCTCCACCCCATACTCGTCCTTGCTGATCGCCTTAACCGGACAAACTTCCTCGCAAGGGATCGGGATATAAACGATGGCATGGTACGGACAGCTTTGGTGGCATTTACCACAGCTGATACAAGTTTCATGATCAATCTCGGCCTGACCATTTTTCTTGAATCGGATAGCGTCCTTCGGGCAGTTCATATAACAACTACGAGCCACGCACCCCCGGCAAAGATTCGTGATCTCATAATTCACGGAGACACAAGAGGAACACGCCTCATCCACTACACACATGATATTTTCCTTCTTATTCTCCGAGCGGAACAAGGCACGCTTCGCATACTCTGAAAGCGGTGTCAACTCATCTTCCTCGTCCTGCATATCAAAACCAAGCAAAGGCAAGGTTTTGTATTTCCAGACGGCACGTTCCTTATGTACACAGCAACGGCCCCTCACTTTCGATTTTCGGGGACTCAACTCGATCGGCAAGCGATCAATTTCTTCTAGAAGACGGTTTTCTTTCCAGAGCTTTACTAACTTCGCCAGCAATCCGTGACGAACAATCATTACGTTGTTGGTAAATGCCATAATGTTATCGTATTTGTGCTTTTAGTATATCGCATCACTTCTTTACAAACGCGAAGGTAAATAAAAGTTTCTAAACAGAAAGAAAGCTTTCTTTAAGAATTATCGAGGCACTATGAATATCTCCGCCAAACGGAGGATTTAATTTAGACAAGACAAGTTCCACCTCCGTGATCTGTGGAAATCTCTCTTTCAAAGCCTTCAAGATACGCCCCGCCGCGTGCTCGAGAAGTCTCGAGGGGATAGCCATTTCCGCTTTCACGGTTTCATATACTGTGGCGTAATTGATCGTATCGCTTAAATCGTCGCTCCATACCGCGTTCTCCAACGGAGCTGTCAGTATCAAATCTACGATAAAAGTATTCCCAACCCGGGTCTCTTGGGGTGCCACGCCATGATAGGCATAGAATGTCATCCTTCGTAATTCAATCTTTGTTGTCATAATCTTTTAATTTATCTGTAAATGTATAGAAAGTAAACCTTCCTGCAAAAAAATAGTCTTATATTTGTCAACCAAGTAACAACACATTATGATGGGAATAAAACAAAAAGATGAAAATTCCGCAGGCGGATTACACAACGCCTTGGCTGCGGGGACAACGATAAAGGGTAATATTATCACAGAGACAGACTTTCGCTTGGATGGAAAAGTAGAGGGAGATATCAGTTGCAACGGCAAGATCGTTATCGGCCCCAAAGGTAGCGTAACAGGCAATATCGTATCCGAGAATGCTGAGATTCTCGGTGAGGTAGATGGCTCCGTAAAAGTAAGCGCAAAGCTTATTCTAAAATCAACAGCAATTATCAAGGGAGATATATATACCCAATCCCTAGAGATCGAACCAAACGCACGGTTCAACGGAGCCTGCTCGATGTGTTCCGAGAAAAAGAAAGCGGACAAATAGACTGAGGGCCGCACTTTTCGATACGGCCCTTAGTCTTTCTTATTTTCGTCCAGCCTCTTTTATCAACGAGACTATCTTATTATTCAGGTTATCAGCCTGTAAAAGCTGTTCCAACGTAATATGCATCCGGTAGCGCCAATAATGCGTTGAATTCGCAGGAACGTTAATACGCTCGGATTCTATATCCTTCCGCTTGATAGAATCATCCATAGCAAACCAATCCTGCAACGGAATAATCGTCAGCATGGAACGAGTCTTCAAATGATTAGAAATAATCTGGGCAACGATTTCAGCCGTACATTCATCCGGGGCCTCACCGATCCGTTGCAATACATGGTTGTAATAACGCTGTGTCTTCTCCGGATCTTCTTTCCACCAATTACGAAGAGGAGTCATATCATGTGTAGAAGTCGTACAAACCGAATGATAAGGCAGATTGAACATATCGGAAAATTCCCGCTGTGGGCTCTTCGGCATACGCTCAATCTCCAAGCTTAGTATTTGCAACTTATTCATAACCTCGGGAACAGAGGCGGGGATCATACCGAGATCCTCTCCACAAACCAACATCTCCGTGGACGCAACCAACGGTGTCAAACGCTTAAACGCTTGCGCCTTCCAAAAATCATTATGGCGATGATAGAAGAAATGCCAGTATAACTGATCGAACGCATAACGGTCGGAACCACTCAATTCCCGATAGATATAGGATTGATTCGCCGAGATCCGGGGATGAAACTTATCGGTCTCTCTTGGGTCACGAAGAAATAATACCTCATTCGCAATCGTAAACAGGCCATTCTTGATCCGTAGGGAAACAGGATCCGCCTTATCCGCAAACAACGCCTCAATCTTCCTTTGCGTATCACAGAACGGTTTTAACACATAATGCCGGGAGGAGGATTGTGCCAAATAAGCACCTATCACCTCTTCTGTATTTTCCTCAAACAATTCCGATAAGAATTGTCGATTGATATGTGGGGTCGTGAAACGAGACTCGTTAAAATTCAATCCATACTGCTCGATCTCTTCTCTCGAGAACGGCAACGCTGGATTGAAATGACCACAAAGCCCTTGCACATATTCACAAGGAACCTCCCATATTCGGAAAAATCCCAAGATGTGATCTATACGGAAACAATCGAAATAATCACTTAACTTAGCGAAGCGTTTTTTCCACCAAGAGAAATTATCTTTCTCCATCGCATCCCAGTTATAAGTCGGGAACAGCCAGTTCTGACCGTTCATGGAAAAGTCATCGGGGGGAGCACCCGCTTGACCATTCATATTAAAATATTTCGGTTCCGTCCAAGCCTCTACACTAGTGCGGCTCACGCCAATGGGTAAATCACCTTTCAATACAACTCCATTCTTACGGGCATAATCCGATACCGACTTGAACTGGTTGTGCAATACATATTGCAAGAAATAAGAGAACGAGATCTCCGGCCATGCGTCACTATCTTCCCGGCATAGGGCGCGAACACGTGTCTTATTGTAAGTAGAATTACCTTGCCATTGAGAGAAATCCGATGTCCCATAACTTTCCCGCAAGAAGCAATAAGTAGCGTAAGGCATCAACCATGACTCATTTTGCGCCAAGAACTCTTTAAACTCCGGCGTATCTAATACGGCCTTACCCTCCCCTGCGAAATATTCTTGACAATAACCCAATTTATATTTCAGTACTTCCTCGTAATCAACCGTATCTTTTGCGTTTAATTCTTTTTGCTTCCCTGCATAAAAAGCAGCTCTCTCCGGATCTTGCAAGGTCCCCAAAGCCGATAAATCCACATACATGGGATGAAGGGCATAAATAGAAATAGCGCTATACGGATAGGAATCCACCCAAGTATGGGTCATCGTCGTATCATTCATAGGTAATACTTGAATGATACGTTGGTGCGTCTTTCTAGCCCAATCCACCAACATGTGTAAATCTCCCAAATCACCTACTCCAAAGCTCTTTTCCGAGCGCAAGGAAAAGACGGGGATAACCGAGCCGGCACAACGCCATAACGGTAAGCTATCCCGGAAGTAAAGACCAGATATAACAACGGTCTCACCCTGTTTCTGGGGAACAAGACTTAGAATACGATTCTCATCACTCTCCCAATACAAAGGTTGACGGGAATCATTATCCCAAACCAAAAATTTATATTCTAAAGGATACCGTATCTCCGCAGCGTCTAAATCAATATGCCATTCCGGGAAAGTATCGCAACTCAGCAATAAAGCCTTGTCCGGATGCCAGTTACCTAAGCATTCTTGATTTCCAGTAATGGCTACACACTGATTCTTTTCCACCCGGGGAGCGGATATCTTTATCACCAATTTTCTTCCACTTCTAACGACCCTCTCATGTGTATTGCAGGGATGAGCGAATAAACTTTTGGTGAAAGCCGAAGAATAAAAGGCTAGATTATCCGGACGGATTTGCCAATAATCATAAAGGATGTAAGAATCAGATTGTCCATCCAATACAATCCGGTGATTCTTCTCCCACTCCTCAAAGATCTGCTTATCATTAACACTTAAGAAATATCTATATTCTATATCTTTTATATCGGGTGGAAGATCCAGTTCCAGTTTCCAGTTTCCATCCCCAGAGTAATTCATCTCCTTAGCCAAAGCAGGTTCCCAAGAGCCTAATTCCGGTATGGAGCCCACTACACATAACTTCTGTCCCCAAACGGTATGGAAGTTTATATTAAAAGTGACTTTCATGGTATATAGATTTAGTCAATTATTTAACCGCATTTAGAGGCTCCGCAATTCGTGCAGATCAAACAACCTTCTTGATAAATCAAGGTCTCCAACCCACAGTTCGGACATTTCTGCCCTTTCGCTTCCATGCCGTTCGGTAAATATTTCTTCAAGGCCCGTTCCACGCCATTCTTCCAAGTATTGATAGACTCGCTATTCAACTCCATACCCTGTACCAGTTTTATAACCTGATCGATAGGCATTCCGTAACGGAGCACACCGGAAATCAATTTAGCGTAGTTCCAATATTCCGGATTAAACTTGCCATCCAAGCCTTCGATTGTCATTTTATAACCGCGTTTATTCTTGAACTGGAAGTCGTAATGCTTATTACCATCCTCATCATAGCTCTTGATGATCGTACCTTTAGAAACGTTTTTAGGTAACATGATACCCTCGTCATCATCGGCCAAACCGGTAAAGATCTCATACGGACGGCCATTCAACAAGCCGACGAAAGCGATCCATTTCTCACGGTTATTCTGGAATTTTACCACATCCGCATCCAATTCACGAGGACGGGTAGATACGATAACCGGTGGTTGCATGCAGTTGCAATCCTCTTTTTTCTTCTTTTTATCTGTCGCAATCAAGACACCGGAACGAGAACCATCTCGATAAACAGTACATCCTTTACATCCGCATCTCCATGCCTCAACATACAAAGAGTCTACCAACTCCTCACTTACATCGTTCGGCAAATTGATCGTTACGCTGATAGAATGGTCCACCCATTTCTGAATGCGTCCTTGCATACGGACTTTTTGTAACCAATCGACATCATTGGAAGTCGCTTTATAATAAGGAGACTTAGCAACTAGCTCCTCCACTTCTTCTTGTGTATATTTCTTACTTGCCGAATAACCATTCGCTTGCATCCACGTTACAAACTTATGATGGAATACGATATACTCCTCGAAAGCGTCGCCTGTCTCATCCACGAAATCCACACGAGCCTCGGAATCGTTCGGGTTTACTTTGCGGCGGCGCTTATATACCGGCAAGAATACCGGCTCTATACCGGAAGTGGTCTGTGTCATCAAGCTAGTCGTTCCCGTCGGAGCGATTGTTAAGCAAGCGATATTACGACGGCCGTATTTCAACATATCCTCATATAAAACAGGATCAGCCTCACGCAAACGGTTGATGAACGGATTTTTTTCCTCACGCTTCGCATCGAATATCTCAAAGGCACCACGTTCTTTCGCCAACATTACGGATGAACGATAAGCGGCCAAAGCTAATGTCTTTTGTATAAGTTCCGCACAATCGGTTGCTTCTTCTGTTCCATAACGCAAACCTAAAGCGGCAATCATATCGCCTTCCGCCGTAATGCCCACACCTGTACGGCGTCCTTGCAAAGTCTTTCGTTGGATCTTTTCCCACAAATGACGCTCTGTTTGTCTTACCTCCATGGATTCCGGATCCGAGTCGATCTTAGCCAAGATCATCTCGATCTTCTCCGACTCTAAATCAATAATATCATCCATAATCCGCTGGGCCAAACCTACATGCTTCTTGAACAAATCATAATCGAAATAAGCGTCCGGAGTGAACGGATTTACCACATATGAATATAAATTGATCGCTAACAAACGGCAACTATCATACGGACAAAGAGGTATCTCGCCACAAGGATTCGTGGAAACCGTACGGAACCCCAGATCCGCATAGCAGTCTGGTACAGACTCACGTAAGATCGTGTCCCAGAATAGCACACCCGGTTCAGCGGATTTCCAAGCGTTATGAATAATTTTTTTCCATAAGCCAGAAGCATCGATATCCTTCACATAAACGGGAGAATCCGAATCAATTGGATATTGTTGCTTATAGGTACCGCCATTAACCGCGGCATTCATGAAATCATCATCAATCTTCACAGATACATTTGCACCTGTAACCTTACCTTCCGTCATCTTAGCGTCGATAAACGCCTCCGAGTCCGGATGTTTAATAGAAACGCTCAGCATCAAAGCTCCACGACGGCCATCTTGGGCCACCTCACGGGTGGAATTCGAATAACGTTCCATAAACGGAACCAACCCGGTAGAAGTCAACGCAGAATTCTTAACCGGAGAACCTTTCGGGCGAATATGCGAAAGATCATGGCCTACACCACCACGGCGCTTCATTAATTGTACCTGTTCTTCGTCAATACGAATAATCGCACCATACGAATCCGCTTGCCCGTCCAATCCGATAACAAAACAATTAGAGAGTGAGGCAATTTGATAATCATTGCCAATTCCCGTCATCGGACTTCCTTGCGGAACGATGTAGCGGAAATGATCAAACAGGTCGAAAAGTTCTTGTTCCGACAACGGATTCGGATACTTTTTTTCCACACGGGCAATCTCACTTGCCAAGCGATGATGCATATCATTCGGAGATTCCTCATAGATATTTCCAAACGCATCCTTCAAGGCATATTTATTTACCCATACTTTAGCGGCGAGCTCGTCACCGGTAAAGTAATCCAATGAAGCCTTAAACGCTTCGTCAAAAGTGTAAGTTTTACGATCCACAATTATTATATTTATTTTGCGACTGCAAGTTTACGCATACTTTACCAGTTATCCAAATTACCCTACGTTAAAAAGAATACTTATTGAAAAGTTTTCCAAAACCAAACTCGCAACCCCACATTTTCAACTACTTAAACAAAACTAAGCATCAAATAGTTTTCCAAAAAGAAAACTTAACACTTATACGGATCTTCCAAAACAAAGAAGGACGCCTCTTTAAAGAGACGTCCTTATCCTACTATATAGGGATTCTTAATTTAGTTCTTGAGCAAGACCTCGATTTCCTCTACGGAAGACCGGAAAGACTTACTAGTCTCAATCTGGTCTTTGATCGTCTTACAAGCATGCAAGACCGTCGCATGGTCTTTCTTTCCTACGATCTTTCCAATATGGGAAAAAGAGGAGTCCGTATATTTCTTCGCCAAATACATCGTGATCTGACGGGCTTGCACGATCTCACGTTTACGGGAATTAGTCTGGATAACCGATTGCTCCAAGTTGAAATACTTGCAAACGATCTCCTGAATCATCTGTACGGAGATCTGTTTCTTCTCCAACCGAACCGCTTGGCTAACCACACGTTTCGTCAACGGCAGATCGATCTCACGATTATTGATAACCGCATTAGCCATTAAAGAGACGAGAATACCTTCTAAGTCACGGACATTCTCCGTCACATTATTAGCGATAAAGTTAAAGACCTCATCCGGAATCATGATTCCGTCATGGTTGATCTTATTCTTCAGTATCTTTTTACGTAGATCCAGATCCGGACGGCTCAACTCAGCCGTCAATCCCCATTTTAAACGGGTGATCAAGCGCTCTTCCATACCTTGCAAATCCACAGGAGGTTTATCAGAAGTCAAGATAAGCTGCTTACCTAACTGGTGCAAGTGGTTGAAAATATGGAAGAATGTATTTTGAGTCTTATCCATACCGATCAACTCCTGTATATCATCCAACAGCAGCACATCGATATTTTGATAAAAATTCAAGAAGTCATTAGTCGTATTCTTACGGATAGCATCTGTAAACTGTACCCGGAACAAATGCGAAGATACATATAACACTTTCTTTTCCGGATGCAACTCCCGGATACGGGTTCCGATCGCATGGCATAAGTGAGTTTTACCCACTCCTGACGGACCAAAAATAAACAACGGGTTAAACGTAGTCTTTCCCGGATTCTGGGCAACAGCCTCACCCGCCGTACGAACCAGCTTATTGCTCGTACCCTCGAAATAATTATCAAAATTATACTTCGGGTTCAACTGAGGGTCCAAATCCTGCGGAGCAGTCGTCATAAAAGGATTCGGAGCCTTGTTAGCGTCCTTGGGAGTGACTTTCTTTACAGCGGTGGAAGCATTCTCCGCCGGATAATCAACCGTACCACCAGTGGTCTTATCCACCATGATACGGTAGTTAAGAATGGTTCCTTGACCGATTACACGATACAATGTAACTTTCAAAACATTAACATACTTCTCTTCCAGATACTCATAGAAGAATTGACTAGGCACCTGTATGGTAAACTTCTTGTCTTCGTATGATAACGGAACGATAGGTACGAACCATGTGTCAAAAGCTGCCTTAGGCACAATATCCTTTATGACCGCAAGGCACTTATTCCACAATGTTTGATAATCAGTCTGCATGTTTTCTTTCTCTCCCACTAATACTTTTTACATTCGGACTACAAAGTTTAGAAATTAATTCCGAAAAAAAAAGTGCTATTTTGTTTGGTAAATATGAATTTTCAATATCCCTTTTAGATTCAGATAGTTACTAATACCTATCTGATTTACTGCTATTTAGATCGACCAACGTTCAAAAACCCTTTATTTTAGAGACCTCTACAAAAGCGTAAACGCTGACGTCCGGTGACGGAATAAGGCCTCAGGAAGTATC